>ENA-OSET01001766-OSET01001766.1-sediment-metagenome-genome-assembly--contig:-NODE-1766-length-21840-cov-44.306667_pt1 | contig 21840 bp, 19 predicted proteins | sample MGYA00237882_ERZ534229 | MGnify/ENA primary metagenome ERZ534229 (study PRJEB26408, sample SAMN06266212) | sediment metagenome | isolation source: Hudson Canyon methane seep mesocosm | place... | reverse complement strand
ATAATAAAAAGATCCAAATCAAAGCCACCAAAGTTGCTTGGTCAAGGTTAGGCCAGTAACCTATTTATCTTTTCCCGACTCATCCCCATCACTCTTATCGGCATCTTCACTAGCGACGAACGTGGGTATATTACTGTCATCATCTGCAACAACTTCTGTTTCTACAATATCCGACTCTTTTTGTTGGTCTGTTGAATCAGCAGAGTAACCGGCAGAAGGCTCCATGACTGGCCATTCCTCGAAAGGAAAAGGTTTGGCCTCCGTATTGAAGGTCAAAAAGAGTATTCCCCGATATATCCATTCACCGAGAGACTGCCCCAAATTTCGCAGGTTGTCATTGTCTCTACCCTTAACCAATACCACCAAGAACTGGCCAATGATGATAAAACCTAGAACAAATCGTCCAAGCGGAATTAAAAAGACCCCGAATAGAACCATGTAGGCCAGTCTTATCCAAGTACTTGATTTTTTTACATTTGCTTTACTATCAGTCATTTAATTCCACCATAAAGTCCACGTCCATATTTTGCTCAGATAACATCATTGCACTCAACGACTCTTTGATAGGTCGCTGTTCAAATAATGTAGCATACAAAGCAGATGCCAAGGGCATATAAACACCTAATTCATCCGCTTTTTCTTTTACTAGTTTGGTTGTATTGATACCCTCAGCTACTTGCCCGACATCTTTAATTGCTTGCTCAAGGGTTTTACCTTGGCCAATTGCCACTCCAACGCGAAAGTTGCGACTCAAAGGAGATGTACATGTGACGTAAAGATCGCCGATACCGCTTAAACCCAAAAGAGTCATGGGATTAGCACCCAATTCGCTGGCAAAACGGTTCATTTCGGCCAAACTGCGTGTCAAAACAACACTCTTAGTATTCTGCCCTGCTCCAATGGCATCGGTGATGCCTGAAGCAATTGCATAAATGTTTTTTAGAGCCCCGGCAAGTTCCACGCCAAACTGATCATGATTAGTGTAAACGCGAAAATTGGAGGACACCAATAGCTCTTGCACCTGAGTACAAAATACGTCGTTATCACTGGCAACCACAGTCGCAGTTATTTGCCCATCAGCAATCTCTTTAGCTATATTGGGCCCACTGATTACGCCGATCTCACACTGAGATAGTTCTTGCTGTAAGACCTGGCTCGGTAGAAGGAATGTAGCACTCTCAATTCCCTTGGCTGTGCTAATAACCGTGGTGTCTTTAGTCAAATGCTCACTGATTTGGCGAGCTATTTGCCTAAATGCACTACTTGGAACAGCAAAAATTACGCAGCCACAATCTTGGACTGAGCCCTCTAGATCAGCGCTCACAGACACATTGGAATTTAGCTTATATCCGGGCAGATACGCCGCATTTTCCCCACAGGCATTGATTTTATTCGCATGGGCTTGGTCCCGGACCCATAGTGACACCGCATGTCCATTAGCTGCGATATTGTTGGCGATGACAGTCCCAAAACTGCCGCCGCCAAGTACTGCCACCTTATGATTAATGTTATTCCCCACATAAACCCCTATCTACGAAGCTATCTCTGACCCCATTATAGGTATTGCCCTGGCAACTGTCAGCCGTAAAACAAAGTAGCGCCCAAATGGGCGCTACGATATTAACTAAAAGTTTTAACTAAACATCAGTTTATTGAGCTCTTGAACAAACTGAGCAGGATTTTCTAACGGCCTACCCGCTGATAGTGCTGCTTGATCAAATAAGACCTTGGCTAGAACTGTAGCACTTTCATCATTTTTCTCGCCACTTAGCTTACTAACCAACGGATGCTTCATGTTAACTTCAAGTATGGGTTTTGACTCTGGAACAGCCTGTCCTGCTGCCTCCATAATCTTGCGCATTTGCTCTCCCATATCGTTATCACCCACAACCAGACAGGCTGGGGAGTCAGTTAAACGGGTTGTAGATCTAACCTCTTCTACTTTTTCCCCCAACAAGGTCTTTATTCTTGAAATGGTTTCACTGTGCTCATCACTGTCAGTTTTTGATTCTTCATCATCAGTATCTGAATTAGAAGTCTCTCCGGTGATCTTACTCAGATCGAGCTCACCGCGAGCAACATCTTGGAAAGACTTACCATCAAACTCGGTGAGATAACCCATCATCCATTCATCTATCCGATCTGACATTAACAATACTTCAACGCCATGCTTTCGAAACACTTCTAGGTACGGGCTATTGTTAATAACCGAATAACTATCGCCAGTCACGTAGTAGATCTTGTCTTGCCCTTCTTTCATGCGCTCGATGTAGTCAGCGAGGCTCACTGTAGGCTCAGCACCATCAACTGATGAACTTGCAAAGCGAAATAGTTTTGCAACTTTTTCACGATTGGCATGATCTTCACTGGGGCCTTCCTTCAAGACCGCTCCAAACTGAGACCAAAAAGTAGCGTACTTTTCCGGCTCACTAGTGGCCATCTTATTAAGCATATCCAGTGTACGCTTGGTCAGTGCCGCTCGAATACTATCAACCATAGGTGTCTTTTGAAGTATCTCTCTAGATACGTTCAGCGGGAGGTCAGCACTATCTAATACGCCCTTAACAAATCTCAAGTACATGGGCATAAATTGCTCTGCATCATCCATAATAAAAGTACGCTTGATGTAAAGCTTGATGCCTCGGACTGCCTCACGCTGATAGAGATCCATCGGCGCCATGCCTGGGATATACAGCAAGCTCGTGTATTCTTGCTTGCCCTCTACCCGATTATGACTCCAGGTAAGGGGTTCTGCGAAATCACTTGATACATGCCGGTAAAACTCTTTGTATTCATCATCAGTAACTTCGCTTCTAGAGCGAGTCCAAAGAGCCTTTGCATCATTAACCGCTTCCCATTCAGGAACGTTAACAACTATCTCTTCTTCACTCGCCTCTTCGGCTTCACTACCAGGCATTGGTGGCATGTCTGGCTTCAACATTTCCACCGGAATGGCGATATGATCAGAATACTTCTTAACGATGCTACGCAAGCGCCAATCATTAGCAAATTCAGACTCGTCTGCTTTCAGATGCATAGTAATCGTTGTACCACGCTCTTTCCGTTTGATCTTTTCAATCTGATAATCCGCTTCACCTTCACACGTCCAACGGACAGCATCAGCAGTTTTTTCACCCGCTCGGCGAGTTTCAACAACGACTTTCTCGGCAACGATAAATGAAGAATAGAAACCCACACCAAACTGACCAATTAATTGAGAGTCTTGCTGTTGATCTCCGGTTAAATTCTTTAAAAAATCTGCAGTCCCCGAGCGAGCGATGGTGCCCAAATTGGCAATCACCTCATCTCTGGACATACCAATCCCGTTGTCAGTGATGGTGATAGTTTTCGCTTCTTCATCAACACCAATACGAATTCTCAGATCTCCGTCATCTTCATACAACTTAGAGTCTTCAAGTGCTTCAAAACGAAGCTTGTCGGTCGCATCTGAGGCGTTAGAAATTAACTCCCGAAGAAAGATCTCTTTGTTCGAGTATAACGAGTGAATCATTAAATGTAGAAGTTGTTTTGCTTCTGTCTGAAAGCCTAAGGTCTCGGCACCGGATTTTGCTTTAGCTGTCATTGTTCGAATATCTCCTAGTGATTACAACGGCAAAGAGCATTAGTGACTTCTTGCCTGTGTGGTTAAACAGATGGGGGCACAACGAAGAATTTCAAGGCTTCAGGCCAGTAAAAAATGGCACCGCGCAGTGGCGATAGGCCGACCAACATCATCTTGCCATGCGGTCGCTGTTACATTGACCAATTTACTACCCTGTCGCAGTACAGTGCAGTTGGCATAAATCGTTTTGTATCGACCAGGGCGCAAATAGTCTAGAGAAAAATCGACGACCTTTGGAATCAAACTTACATCTAGTTCATAAAGAATCTCAATAGAGGCAGATAACTCAAGAAACCCGCCAATAACACCACCATGAATTGCAGGTAAAGAGGGATTACCAATGTTCGATGGGCGGCGCTCAAGCCAATACAAAACTTCATCATCCTCGATTTTTGCTTGAGCCCCAATAAAGGCGCTGTAGGGAATTAAATCCAGCATAGCTTGCGGGTTTGATGCCCTTTTACCGACAGCCAACCTATTCTGGATAATCTGAGTCACATCAGTCATCGACTCGCCTCATCACTCTTAGTGCCCGCGCCCCGAACTAGCCGCCTCAGACGACGGCGTAAAGCACTAGCTATTGAGATGTCAGGGGAATCCACCTTCATAAAAGTCGCTACACAGTGGGCGATAGAATTGTCAGGGTCACCCTGCCATGCAGAGCCCCGGCAGAACAAGACATTGGAAGTATCTCGATACACTTTAGCCGACACATAAACTGGCTCATAGGGCTGTGCCGGATGCATATAATCAAGACGTAAATCCATTGTTGGTGTTACCGCAGGTCGGTCAAGCATAGTCATTGCTGCTGTGCCACAGCAAGTATCCAATAGACTGACAATGACACCACCATGGATGACGCCAGTAATCGGGTTGCCGACCACTTCAGGCTTGTATGGAAAAGTCATCTCAACTTCACCACGCCTTACTTTAGTCACTTCAAACCCTAATGCAGCACCATGACCTGTACGCTCCATAGCGAGTTTTAGCATAGGTTTGAATATGGCGCGTCTTAAGTTCATGGCATTAAACTCCAATACTTCAGGCTAAGCTGTCTTCTGCAACAAAATACTTGGGGTCTTCAATAACGTTTACTTCCACTAAGTTCCCCGCTTTCTTTAAAAGCTTTCGGCACTCTTCACTTAAATGAACCAAATGCAGAGTCTTTCCAGCATTTTCATACCGTTCAGCAAGGGTATCTATGGCCTCAAGGCCGGAGTGATCGGCAACACGAGAGCGAGCAAAATCAATGACAACATCATCATTATCATGCTTGGGGTCAAAGCGTTCCAAAAATGAAGTCACAGATCCGAAAAACAGTGGGCCTGTCACGGCGTACACCGTAGAGCCCTTATGATCTTCTCTAGAGTCAATACGAATATATTTAGCATGTTCCCAGGCAAACACTAAGGCTGAAATAATAACACCCACAACAACTGCAACCGCAAGATCAGTGGCCACAGTTACGCCAGAGACAACCACCAAGATAAGGGCATCACTGCGAGGCACCTTTCCAACAATACGGAAGCTAGACCATTCGAATGTTCCTATCACCACAATAAACATCACGCCAATAAGCGCAGCCAGTGGAATCTGCTCAATAATAGGTGAAGCGACCAATATAAATATCAGCAGAAAAATGGCAGCACTGATTCCGGACATACGACCACGGCCACCAGAATTCACATTAATCATGCTTTGTCCGATCATGGCGCAACCGCCCATACCGCCAAAGAAGCCAGTTACAGTGTTAGCAAGACCCTGGCCAATACACTCTCTATTGCCACGCCCCCGAGTCTCAGTAATTTCGTCAATCAGCCGCAGGGTTAGCAGAGACTCAATTAAACCGATCGCAGCCAGAATAATTGCATAAGGCAACACAATCCAAAAGGTTTCCATAGTGAATGGAACTACTGGAATATGAAAACTGGGCAATCCACCACTGATGGACGCAACATCCCCGACTACTTTCGTGTTTAGATCAAGACCCAGCACTAGACCTGTTACAACTGCAATGGCCACCAGTGAGGACGGTATCGCCGTGGTAAACCTTGGTAATGAGTGAATAATGATCATTGTCACTAAGACTAAACTAACCAGCATGTAGAGCTCTCGTCCCTGAAGCCAGGCCACATCAACAATGCTGCCCTCCATAAATGTACCTGTTAACCAACCAGGCTCTCCAGGCTGGCCAAATTGTCCCAGCTGAGCGAGAAAGATCACAATGGCTAACCCATTTACAAAACCCAACATCACCGGGTAAGGCACCATACGAATAAATTTACCTAGTTTAAGCACTCCCGCTGTAATCTGAAGGATACCCATCAAAACTACGGTGATAAATAGGTACTCTACTCCGTGATCCGCAACGAGAGACACCATGACCACCGCTAAAGCCCCGGTGGCACCACTAATCATGCCCGGTCGCCCGCCAATACATGCAGTAATCAGGCCTACCATAAATGCGGCATAGAGCCCTACTAGCGGGCCAACTCCTGCGACGAAGGCAAAGGCAACCGCTTCAGGTACCAGTGCTAGGGCAACCGTAAGGCCGGAAAGTATGTCATTTTTGAAGGTTGCTACTTTATTAAACTGGATCTCAAACATTAATTCTTGACTCTTGATATTAACTAAAACTAAATGGCTATAACGACTACTTACTGCGGCTTCGACCTGATCGGCGATTTGAATTCCCCCCAGATGGGCGTCTCCGACCTGAACCCCCATTATCGGCTTTACGCGTATTGCCATAGGGAGAAAAACTTTTCCCTGAGGAATTTCTTTCATTGCTGTCCGTGTTTTGACTTGATGAAGCACCGGAGCTATGGCGTGGTTTTGAAGTTTGATTACGCCCACCGCTCTTGGCTTTTTTCCCCGGTTGAGGGCCTTGACCGTATTCAGAGCGACGTTTACTGTTGGTAGAACTGTTGTTGTGCCTAGAATTGTTGCTCTCGTTAGTTTGGCTTTTGAGAGGCTTTCGCGGCTTTTTAGAACGCACAGGTCGATTTAGAGTTGTTTCTTTGACCACTTGATTAGGCTCGAATCCTTCCATCTCCCTTCTCGGCAATATCTTTTGAATCAAACGTTCAATTCCTGATAACAAATCTACCTCATCCGCACTGACCAGTGAAATCGCTTCTCCTGTCAAACCAGCACGACCAGTTCGGCCGATCCGATGAACATAGTCCTCAGATACGTTAGGCAAGTCGAAATTAACTACCTGAGGAAGCTGCTCGATATCTAAACCTCTGGCTGCGATATCTGTGGCTACCAATATGCGAATCTCTCCGGCCTTAAAGTCTGCCAAAGCACGAGTTCGGGCACCCTGACTCTTGTTTCCGTGGATAGCGGCAGCAACAATGCCTTGACCTTCAAGATGCTTGGTTAACTTATTAGCGCCATGCTTGGTCTTGGTGAACACTAACGCTTGCTCCCAACCTCCATCCTTAATAAGTTGCGTCAACAAAGGAGCCTTCTGTTTTTTGTCCACGGTGTATATGAGCTGATTTACTGTCGGTGCAGCAGCGTTTCGTGGGCTCACTGAAATTTCGATAGGATTTCGGACCAATCCGTTGGCTAACTTACGAATATCATCACTAAAAGTTGCAGAAAACATAAGGTTTTGGCGACGCTTTGGTAGTAAAGCTATGATTCGGGTGATGTCTCGAATAAAGCCCATATCCAGCATGCGATCAGCCTCATCTAGAACAAGTACCTCGAGATGATCAAACTTAACTGCATTTTGACTATAGAGGTCCATCAAACGGCCCGGAGTTGCAACAAGTACATCAACGCCTCGACGCAACTTCATCATTTGGGGGTTAATTTTCACCCCGCCAAACACAACTGTTGATGTGAGTGACATATGTTTTCCGTACTCTCGTACACTTTCACCGACTTGAGCTGCAAGCTCTCTTGTTGGCGTGAGAACAAGAGCTCGCGCCTGATTTGATTGAGCGCGCCGACCTGTCGAAAGTCGTTGTAAAATGGGCAGTGTAAACCCTGCTGTTTTACCCGTGCCTGTCTGAGCCGCGGCCATCACATCGCGGCCATCTAAAACTGCTGGAATGGCTTTTTGCTGAATTGGTGATGGTATTTTATAGCCTTGGCTGGCAATAGCCTTTAATAAAGGCGCAGACAAGCCCAAATCGTTAAATGACATAATAATATCTTGTATTTGCTGCGTACCTAGGACCTGGGTAGCTGCTTCTAATAGGAATTCTCGGAAGGCCCTTGAATGGCGGGCACCATACAGACTCTGGGAGCTAAAAGCTACTCAATCTCTTTAAACTTTTAAATACTATGCTTCAGCAATGATCTTGTAGGCCTCAATTACTCTGGGAGGTGCCTGAACCAGCTCTACTAAAACACCTTCAGCGCTTAAGGGGAATTCCTCATTTCCTTTAGGATGAACGAAGCAAACATCGTGACCTGCGGCTCCTTGGCGGATCCCACCAGGGGTAAAGCGCAAACCCTGACGGGTCAGCCAATCAACTGCAGCAGACAAGTCATCAATCCACAAGCCAACATGATTAAGCGCAGGATGATCAACTCGCGGCTTTAATGTGCTATCCAGCGGCTGCATTAAATCCACCTCAACAGCAAAATCACCCGATCCCATAACACAAATATCTTCATCTACGTTCTCAGTCTCGCTGATAAAAGTTTTATGGTATTCAAGTCCCAGCAAATCTATCCAGAAAGATCTCAAACGACTCTTATCTGCTGCACCAACGGCAATTTGCTGGATACCTAGTACTTGAAATGGGCGGTGACTATCCAAAGTGAACTCCTGTCGCTTCAATAATTGAGAACTTCAAACTATCAGTCTTGATAGCTTTGTTCAAATTTATCAATAAACTCACCCAACTGATCTGCGGGTAAATCATTAATTCCAGCCGCGGCTTCCCTGCCGCCGCCTGATTCGAATTGACTGCATAACAAGCTTGCTCCAACCCTATTGTCTAGGGGCGCTCTTACACTGACCAAGTAGCAGCCATTTGGCTTTTCTGTCAGCACAGCATGGGCCCTTTCGGGGTATTGATTGGTCAAATCATTGCTAAATACGCCACTTACACGCCTGGCCCACGCTTCATCAGGGAGCAGAAAAACCGCTGTAGTAGCAGTTTGGTGAACTACCTCAACAGATCGTACAGCGGAAAAATCATTTTGATAACCTGCTTCAAGTTTTTCGAAATGATGACGGCCATCAGAGATGAAATCCAGCGGATTTTCATAGTCCAACACTAACCCATACAACTCACTTGGGCTGAAATGTAGATCCGTTAAATCTGAGCCATATCCATTGTAGTTCATATAAATGCCGAGTTTTTCTAGTAATTCTATTTGCTCTGAAGAAAACTCACTATTTTTTAACATTCCATGAGCCACTGCCTTTAGATTATCACCAAAGGTGCCCACCACTCCCCACGCTAAACGTGCCCCTCGGAGGTAATTATTAACTAATAAACTGGTAGACACATTGGGAGATTCATTAATAAGGGATATTAACGAAGAGGAAACAGGCACCTCTCCTGCCGCATGGTGATCAACATAAAAGACAGTAGCACCTTGGGAGAGCACTCGTTTTAGATCATCGCCGTTTTTGGCCATGGAAATATCTAAGACAGTAATGCGATCTCCAACATTAGCATTTACCTCGCTCAAAAGTTGGATGTTGCGCTTTACTCCAGTGATGAGCGTTGAATCTCGAGGCTCCAATTGTCGTAATTGAACCAGAGCACAAATACCATCGGCATCGCCATTGAAAACATCATAATCGGCCATCACCTCTGTACTCCCTTATATTGAAGCAGACATGATAGAGCGGATGAGGGTGTTTTTACAAACAGGAAAAGGTACCTGTAGGCGATACCGCCCACAAGCACACGTATTTAAGCCTAGTCTTTTTGAGCTATCGCGCGATCCAACCCACTTCTTTGGGTATCAAGAGCAAGATATGGATTTTGCTCTTGGATAGCACCTGGATGTACAACAGATATAGTAATCTGGCTACCACTACTACCGCCAGCTATTGCACCGATGCCACGCCCTCTGCGAAGAATTTCAATGGTCGCATGGCGACCTTCTTTTGTATAAATTAATATAATTTCTTCGGCCACTGTCGATGACACCAGACCCCATCCAGCCCCCTGAGTAGAGTTGCCATAGAAAATCAAATTCTCTGCAGGACTTAAATCAGATTCTAATACGATACGCCCAGCAATTCCCGTACCCGTTCCAAGTATTACGGTCGGAACTTTTTGAATCTCAGCATCATTTGGAAGTGGGAAATCTGCCAGAAGATAATTAATAATTCGACGGGACTCTTCTTGGTACACATCACCAACCAATCCACAACCAGATATGAGACTAGCAAAAATAACTACACAACCAAAATTTGCGCGTTTGGACATTAGTGATCTCCAGAATTGTTAACAATCGTTAAAGTAACTATAAGTAATATTTCTATATATTAATACAACATATCTATCCGTTAATACATAGATTTTTAGAGGTAGCATCTCCTCGAATGAGGAACAATTATGACCTGAATCAGGCTATAACCTAGGTGGAAAAGAGGCTATAAAGTCATCGCTGCTAAATCTTGAATTGAGTATATTGCTCTGCCGTAGGTAACTATTCTAAGCAAGAACCCTACAAGCTGTTAATGCTCGAGGCGGTCACTCGGGGAGTCACCGCCAAGACCAATAGCGCAAACAGCAACTAGATACTCTGATTAACAGAGAATACGATTAAATCCTTACCCTATCTACAGGCTAAAATTGCTTGCCATTCTCTGCAAGATCAACCAAATATGGGCTTGGAGTCCAAAAATCATCCCCAGTTTTATCTTGGTAGTGACGTAGCTTTTCAACAACTTTATCTAATCCTATGCTGTTCGCATAATGCATTGGCCCACCTCTGTAAATTGGCCAGCCGTAGCCATACACATAGACTACATCGATATCGCTGGCGCGCATAGCAATGCCCTCATCAAGAATTTTGGCTCCCTCGTTAATCATAGGTAGCACGCAACGATCGAGTATCTCTTCATCAGAAAATTCTCGGCGAGTAACACCGGATTTCTCTGCATGGTCTTTTATAAGGTCAGCTACCAGCGATGAAGGAGTTGGTCTGCGCTTTTCATCATAGTCATAAAATCCCGCACCTGTTTTCTGGCCTCGTCGATCTTGCTCACACAGCCGATCACTGACCGTTTCGCTGTTAGATTTTTCCTTGTCCCAGCCCAGATCAAGGCCAGCAAGATCGGCCATCTGAAATGCACCCATAGGGAAACCAAAATCAAATAAAACTTGATCTACTTTCTCAACCGCCGCGCCTTCCAGAGCAACAAGGTTAGCCTGATGCTGACGCATGAATAATATACGATTACCAACAAACCCAGGACAAACACCAACCAATGTGGCGACCTTTTTGATTCGCTTAGCAAACGCCATACAGGTTTTTATGACTGGATCTGCGGTCTTTTCACCGCGAACTATTTCAAGCAACTTCATGACGTTGGCTGGCGAGAAAAAGTGCAATCCAATGACCGACTCAGGGCGACTGGTCACGCTGGCGATTTCATTCAAATCAAGCGCCGATGTATTTGAAGCCAAAATGGCTTCTGGTTTTGCAATCTGGTCTAAACGGCTAAATATATCTTTCTTAACCGCCATATTTTCAAATACGGCTTCAATGATCAGGTCGCAGTCTGCTAAGGATTCCATTTCGAGAGAGCCATCAATTAATCCACAGCGAGTCTCAACATCTTCAGCACGCAAGCGCCCTTTACTAGCGGTATTTTCATAGTTCTTACGAATAATGCCCAAACCGCGATCCAATGCCGCCTGATTTGTCTCTACAATGGTTACTGGAATACCCGCGTTAGCCATGTTCATGGCAATACCACCGCCCATAAGGCCCCCTCCAATAACACCTACCTTGCTGATCGGTAAGTCAGGAGTATTCTTGTCAATGCCGGCCACTTTTGAGGCCTGACGCTCAGCAAAAAAGAAATACTGTTGGGCTCTGGATTGTGGCCCTGCCATCAGCTCCATAAACAATTTGCCTTCGGTCTTTATGCCTTCATCGAAGGGTTGAGAAACAGCGGCTTCAATACACCGAATATTGTATTCCGGAGCCAAAAATCCTCGAGTTTTACGAGCAATCATTTTACGTACTTGAGAAAAAATCTCTGGACTCTCAATGGCGCTCTGAAGTTTTTCTTGATTATCCCTAACCCTAGGATGAGCCGAACTCTGACCCGCTTTAGCAACCGCAAAATCAATAGCTTCTGCACGCAAATCACTTTTGACAATCATATCAATCAATCCTGATTCAAGAGCCTCAGGCGCTCCAATCGGGGCACCTGAAGTCACCATCGAAAGCGCCTTTTCTACACCAACAATCCTTGGTAATCTTTGAGTCCCTCCTGCCCCAGGCAAAAGCCCCAAATGCACCTCAGGTAGCCCAAATTTCGCATCAGCCGTTGCTACCCTGTAGTTACAACAGAGCGTAGTCTCAAGTCCTCCACCTAAGGCCGTTCCATGAACTGCCGCAACCACTGGCTTAGTTGATTGATCGAGTAGTGTGAGCACTGAAGGCAGATGAGGTTCTTTTGGAGCACTTCCAAATTCGCTGATATCAGCGCCTGCAATAAAAGTCCGACCTTCACAATATATGACAATACCAGTCACTGAATCATCCTGCGAGGCAGTCTCAATACCATTATAGATACCCTCGCGTACACCATGACTTAGAGCATTAACCGGCGGGTTATTTATCGTGATCACCGCTATAGTTTGCTCAACGTTATAATCAACTTGATCCGTAACTGCTACCATCTTTCTTTCTCCATGTAATAAATATTTATAAATAATGCTAAACGCTAAAAATTTCTATTTTTCACGACACGACTCTTCATGTCGATAGGGTCTATTCTGCTAACAACCGCTCAATCTCTTTTGCAACGAGCCACAATCTATCCTGTCCCCATAATGCCAAAACTACTTGGTTATTTCTATCTAATAGCCTAAAACTTGGCGCACCCCACAAACCACTCTCGTACATCACCAAACGGTTTTCTTCTAGGGTATCTTGCCATCCATCCTGACCAACGACCTGCTTTGCTGAAGCCCATTCTAGGCCTGCTTTTTCAACAACATATCGCAACCCACTTTCTTTATTAGTATTAACACCTTCAGCGAAAGCAGCACTAAGAAAACTAGACAGCAACTCATTGCCCTTGCCTTGAGTGCATGCCCAGGGGTAAAGCGAAAAACATCTGCGTGATGGCTCTCCAATTGGGTCATAAAATTGCCCGAATGGAACATTAGATGCTCGCGCCTCTCGCGCCGCATCACTAAAAATATAGATGCCCTTTTCTCTCGTAGCCGATACACCCCGCATCACCATCGGCAAAATCGGACGTACGTGCAGCGCGACGCCTGTGGTTTTTGCAAGCTCCAAGGCTCGATCAAAAATCATGGCAGTGTAAGGACTTCGGACAGATGGAAATACCTCTAAAGTCAAACTACCGTTGTCACGCAGTTGCCCAGCTTTGACCTCCTGTTTTGGCATAATAACTGGCGTATCAGGCAGTCTGTCGGCCCCAAGATCAGCAAGACGTTGCTCAAGATGATACAGGCGGTCAATGCCCCAATACCATTCACCTCCGTAGTAAAACATGGCTCCGGAATAATGCTTGAGTGAATCACGGCGAATGTTGCCATTGTCATACTTAGCCTTTTCCTCTTCCAGAGAGCTAAACCCATGAACCTTACCTAGCTCTTGTAAGGTTGCTTCACTACCTGACCAAAGCGCATGACCAACAGTTGCAGCATGAGCAATAAAATCTTGATTATTGAGATTCGCAAGGATGGATCTTGCAAGTTTTAGGAGATTTGAAGTTGGAGCATCAAGATTTTCTGGGAAGTTTAACTTGTAGTGTGGTGCTATTTTCGACGCATCGTACCGCGAAAGGTTAATCAAAAGCTCCGGTTCTGGGGCATTTGCTCCTGCTGGTCCATCTACCAAATGGCATTCTAAATCAATATCATATCTTTCAGCTAGGGACGCTAAAGCCTGAACAGCTAGATGACTGTAACCATCGTCTACCTGATGGAAATACTCCACTGTGTGTCTCTGATTTTGCGCTTGCCTTTGCCTTTCTATTTTTACTCGATTTTTCTCTAGTCTTTTGGCCGATATCACATGAGTCATTGCTTTCGACGTCGCCCAGCGCAAGAGAGAGCTCGGATCCATAGTCGCCGCGCCACCCTGCTCTTTAAATTGTTCGCTCATGTAATTACTCCCAATTTAGACCTACTGTTAATTAATTAAACAAAACCTCGCATCCTGTCCCTTCAAGCAGCGCGTCAATCCTAGATCGGTCAGCATCACTCAAGGCGAAATATTCATCCCTAATCCAAGTCAGACACTTACCTTGATATGGGAAGGATTGCTGGCTCCATACACTGCCATCAATTTCAGTCTCCCATGACTTATCACCATTCTCAAGAGCCACCGCGTTGGCTAAGAGTGTTGGAGCGTATACACGCCCAATCTCAATGAGTAATCCATTCAGACTCTGAGGTGTCGAATCCACCGAATTCCAACCATCCATCGCAGGGTCAAGCCCACATTGGTCTTCCATAAGACCTGTCCAAGCTACCACTCTAGGTGCAATTTCATGGGCGATTTCACGAGAAGATGGGTCAAAGCCAATTAACTGTGTTAATTGCCCGTAAATTGCGAAGTCACATGCACTGGGACGTTGCCCAAGCACAAAGGGTTGAGCTTGTAGGTGTAATTCCATTACAACTAAAAAGCGTCGATAACTTGCATCAATTAAGGGAGCAGTCACCTCATTTGAACCAACAACACCCAACCGGTTGACTTGCCGCTGGGTGATATATGCCTTAAATTGATTGAGCGGGCTGTCTGCAATATCAACTCTGTGAAATAATGGTAACAGCGTACCCGCGTTATCAGCATCTTTCTCTGGGTACCAACGATAATGGAACATATACTTGGTACACCATTCATCTGCAAAATCTTCAATTAAATAATCGATAAATGCCATCGCTGGATCACTAGGAACAACTCTTCTCTCAACTTGTTCGTCTTCAAGCCGACGAATAATTGGGGTTGAATCAGTGATTGCCTGTAACTGACCATTTTCATCTGGCATCAAGAACGTAGGTAGCAAACCAACCTTGGGGGCAGCGATACCCTTTTGCTGGAGAATTTCTTTTGGATCCCCCCAAATGACTTGATATGCGATATTCCGGTAACGTAGAAGAGCAACCATTTTTCGGGTGTACGGTGAGGGTACCGCGCCGATAAGTACAAGGGGTTCCTGTTGGGGCATAATAGCTTCTCCATTGAATGTAAGTGATTCTGGCATTACATCCATATATATTGACATACATACTGCCACATGTCATCATCTTCTCAATATTCGCGTCATATGTTAGGAAAAGTTATGAAATTAAGAACATTCTATATTTTCATCATTCTATCCATTGCTGTCGCTGTTTTGGGTTACCTAAATCGTACTGAAATAATCTTACAACTACTCCCTAATGCAGTAACCAATGTTATGGAGAGCGATAAGATCTCCGACCTCGGTGATGGCATGCACATTGTCCTCTGTGGCGCAGGCGGGCCGATGCCTAGCAGCAATCGCTCAGGGCCCTGCGTTGCAGTCATCGCAGATGGAAAAATGTTTGTCGTAGATGCCGGCACTGGCGGTGTTAGGAATTTAGGTAGGATGCGCCTAAATATCGGAAGTGTAGACGGAGTATTCCTCACTCACTTTCACTCCGATCATATCGATGGCTTAGGTGAGCTAGCAATGATGAGATGGGTAACAGGAACTCATACGCAACCTTTGCCTGTTTTCGGCCCCAATGGTGTAGCCTCGGTCGTCAATGGATTTAACTTAGCCTATGGACAAGATGCAATTTACCGTAACGCTCACCACGGAGATGCGGTTGCTGCATTAAGCGGTAAAGGCATGTCCCCTGTAAGCTTTGAAGTGCCAAAGAACGGCACAAAACTAACTGTATATGACAAAGACGGACTTAAGGTAGAGATGTTCTCTGTTAACCATGAACCGATACACCCTGCCGTCGGCTACCTGTTTACTTACAAGGGTCGAACAGCCTTAATCTCTGGTGACACGACAAAGAATGATAATGTTGAGCTATTTTCCAAAAACATTGACTTGTTAATACATGAAGCCCTTTCTCCTGAGCTTTTGACGATAATGAGCGAATCTGCAGACCTTGCGGGAAATGTCTCTGCGAGTAAAATTTTTTATGATGTACTGGATTATCATACAAGCCCTGTAGAGGTGGCTGAAATCGCTCGCGATGCCAAAGCTAAGCATCTGCTTTACTACCACATCGTACCGCCACTGGATATTCCTGGTCTCAAGACTATATGGCTAAAGGGCGTTGATCAAGTCTTTACCGATTACACCGTGGGCGAAGACGGAACTCTATTTTCATTACCTGAGAATTCTCAAGAAATAGTCGAGATTCAATCTATACTCTGAGGTTAAGTCATTGACCGCTATACTTTATTTCATAAATAATATAATTCTTTACTGAGTATTCAAATTGTTTGCAAGAGGTAAACATGTCAAACTATGTAAAGCCAAGCGCAACGATAATCACAGTTACTAAAAGGAATAACTTATGACTGATATTCACACTGAAGAAGTGGATTTGCCAGAACAAAACAAACCTGATGGCAGATTGCTTCGCAGTGAGCGAAGTCGGGCATTGATTATTGATGCCATGATTGCCCTAGTTGAAGAAGGATTTTTGATACCTACGGCACAACAGATTGCCGAGCGAGCGGATGTTGGCATTCGATCTGTATTTAGGCATTTCGATGACATGGATAGCATCTTTGAAACAGTTAACACTCTCATGTTAGAAGAAACCGCACCTTTATTCACTGGAGGAGATCGCACCGGAACCCTTGAGATAAGAGTCCTTCATGCAATAGAACAACTAACACACGGTTATGAGTCAGCGAAAAATTTTATGCTGTCCGGGCGAATCCGGCGCTGGAACACTCCCGTGATAGAAAAAAATTATGCTGTTAACCAACGTCGCCTGCAAAAAGAATTAGAAGATTGGATTCCTGAGATTCTAACTTTGTCTGACGAGCAAAAACAGAGCGCTTACGCATTAGCTTCTTTTGATTATTGGCACCGACTTCGGGTAGATCAAACAGTATCTCAAGACTCTTGCATTGCCATTATCTCCGGTCAGTTAAGTAGGATATTTTCGACCCAATAGAGCACTGAACGATATGTTAGGCGCATTGCTTATTTCATGACCCATCATTCTCAAAGAAAATCACACCCCCCACCAGTGGTGTGATATAAAAGTCACATGCGTCGCTGTCAAACATAAAACCGTTGAGCGGGAGTGGAGCCAATGACAAATAAAGTTGCATTAATTATCGGAGCTGGTGACGCAATTGGAAGCGCTATCGCTCGTAAATTTTCTGAGCGTGGGCTAACTGTCTGTGCTACTCGGCGAAACGGTGACAAATTAACGCCTCTAATTAATGAAATCAAAGCCGCTGGGCAGGTGGCACATGGTTTCACTTGCGATGCGCGCAACGAGGAATCCACCAAAGAGTTATTTGCAAAAATCGAAAATGAGATCGGCGAAATAGAAGTTGTCGTATTTAATATTGGTGCCAATATGCCTATGGGTATTTTGGACACGGATAGCCGAAAATTTTTTAAGATTTGGGAAATGGCTTGTTTTGCAGGGTTTTTAAACGGCCGCGAAGCTGCTCACTATATGAGCAAAAGACAGAGAGGCACAATCATATTTACAGGCGCAACTGCTAGTGTTCGTGGCGCCGCAGGGTTTGCTGCCTTCTCTAGTGCGAAACAAGGACTGCGAGCGGTCGCTCAAAGTATGGCCAGAGAACTAGGTCCACAGAATATTCATGTTGCACACGTCATTATTGATGCCGCGGTGGACACTCAATGGATCAGAGACAATTTCCCTGGCTATGAGCAACGCAAAAAGGTAGATGGAATAGTCAACCCTGATGACTTGGCTGCGAACTATGTGACTCTTTACGATCAACCACGCAATGCTTGGACATTTGAATTAGATGTTCGTCCATGGGAAGAAAAATGGTAGGAGAAGACCCAATGACTAAATCAGTAGAATTTTACTTCGACGTCGGTAGCCCAACTGCCTATCTTGCTCACAAACGGCTTCAGCAACTTAAATCTGAATATGGATGCCCTGTCATTTACCAGCCAGTGTTGTTGGGTGGCTTATTTAAAGCCTCAGGCAATAGCTCTCCGGTAACAGTGCCTGCAAAGGGTAGATACATGATGATGAATGATTTGCCTAGATTTGCCAAACTTTATAATGTACCCCTGAACAACAATCCTTACTTCCCCATCAACACGCTTAACTTGATGCGAGGCGCGGTTAGCGCGCTCGATAAGGAATACTTCGATACCTATATTGATACTATCTTCAACGCTATCTGGGTGGACAGCCGAAATATGGGCGATATTGATACCACTATTGAAGTCCTCTCAGCCTCTGGATTAGACGCCAAATCTATTCTAGAAGCGACTCAGAATCCGGAAGTTAAACAACAACTCATTTCAAACACTGAACATGCCGTAGAAAGAGGTTTATTTGGTGCACCCACGATGTTTGTTAACGGCGAGATGTTTTTTGGACAAGACCGACTGCAGTTTGTGGAAGCCGCTTTAAAAGAATAAAAGATATGCCAAAAAAAGTAAGAATTTTAAAAGGAAGATCCATGAATAAATTTCTGCTGATTATCACTGCCATGGCCTTTAGCCTCCCAAGTGCAGCAATAGACAAGCCATCCACCGTAGATCAAGCCACTATTATGAATCCAGGCAGTGAGTGGTTAAGCTACGGCAGAACCTATCGTGAACAGCGATTTAGTCCTCTAAATGAGATAAATCGTGATAACGTCGACGAGCTAGATCTGGCATGGTCTTTTAAATTTGATACCGCTCGCGGAATGGAAGCAACACCCATTGTTCATAACGGTGTCATCTACATGAGTACCGGGTGGAGCCATGTTCATGCCTTGGATGCCAGAACTGGTGAAGAATTATGGCATTACGATGCCAAGGTGCCTAAAGCACAACTCGCGAAGACTTGCTGTGGTCCAGTTAATCGAGGCGTAGCAATATGGCAAGAGAATGAGAACTCCCCGCTTCAAATCTTTTTTGGCGCTCTTGACGGACGTCTTATTGCGTTAGATGCAAAAAATGGTAAAGAAAATTGGTCTATTCAAAGCACACCGACTGATGGCAATTACAGTGTGACTGGCGCACCAAGAATTGTTAAAGGAATGGTTATTATTGGTAACGGTGGTGCTGAATTAGGCGTTCGCGGTTATGTCAGTGCCTATGATGTCACTACAGGAGAGAGGAAGTGGCGATTTTATACAGTACCTGGAGATCGCAACAAACCCCAAGAGAACGTCGCACTAGAGGCAGCACTAAAGACTTGGAGTGGTGATGAATGGTACAAACTCGGCGGCGGGGGCGGTACAGTTTGGGACTCATTAGTTTATGATCCAGAGTTAGATTTACTCTACATCGGAACTGGAAATGGTTCGCCTTGGAACCGCGACCTACGAAGCCCTGGGGGCGGAGATAATCTCTATCTTAGCTCCATCGTAGCCCTGCGGCCCGACACCGGCGAATATGTTTGGCACTACCAGGTCACACCAGCAGATAACTGGGACTACACAGCTACACAGCAACTTGTGTTGGCCGAACTTGAACTGGATGGCGAACAGCGCTCAGTCATCATGCAAGCCCCAAAGAATGGTTTTTTCTATGTTTTGGATCGCAAAACAGGAGAGCTACTGTCTGCCGAAAAATTTGGCCGAGCCACCTGGGCAACTCATGTTGACATGGAAACTGGCCGCCCAGTGGAAAGTAAATTTGCCAATTATCAAGAAAATGGCGGCAGCTTTATTTGGCCCTCCCCGTACGGCGCTCATAACTGGCAACCTATGTCCTTCAGTACTAAAACAGGTTTGATGTATATACCAGTGCAAAGCATTCCCGCTTACTTCAGCGCGAAAGAAGAAGTGATGTACAGAGTTAACCGTTGGAATACCGGCGTGGATTTAAACACTAATCGTGACCCCAAGAGCTGGGTAGCGGCACGGGCGTCCATGGATGCACTGATCTACGGCGAACTTGTCGCCTGGGATCCAGTCAAAAAGCAAAGAGCATGGGAGGTCCATCACAACAAACCTTCAAATGGTGGCATTCTCAGCACCGAGGGAGATCTAGTCTTTCAGGGTACTTGGGACGGTACCTTCGCCGCCTACGACGCGTACAACGGCGACAAACTTTGGCAGTACAAGTCTGACAGTGCAGTGCTCGCTGGCCCAGTAACCTATGAGTTAGACGGTGACCAATATATCGCTGTTGCTCAAGGCAGCGGCGGCACAGTGATGATCACCGTAGGCGATGAGCTACAACGAAACAAGGTAAATCAAAATAAACTGCTGGTATTTAAGCGTGGTAACTTTAATAACACTCAGGCTCACATCGAAGACGAATTAACCACCATAAGACCCCTCGGCAGACAGGCAAATAAGGATCCAGAAGTCATCGCCTATGGCGAGTCTCTGTACCATAACAACTGCGCTTCATGTCATGGTATTAACGCGCTAAGTAACTACGTGGTACCCAACCTGCGTTATATGAGCGAGCAGACACACGAAGAATTCGCCACTATCGTGCTCGGCGGTTCGCGCACGCATAAAGGCATGATCGGCTTCTACGAAACCCTCAGCCTTGAGGATGTAAATGCCATTCATACCTACCTAGACAACAAACAAGAGAATCTGCCCGAGAGGCTGGAACTAACCTTCTTGCAAAAAATTGAATACTGGCTTAACTATTGGATGGCCAAATTGGGTGAAATGTTCCCAGAATTGCTTAACGCCACTCGTGAATACATCATGTAGCCCGTGGACATTTTCAGGCGTTGAGTTGAAGGAGTACCCAGCTTGTGAATTTGATAAGAAGTTTATTTGAGCCAAACCATGCTAGATTCGACGGCATTCGCCCTATCAATATCTACGGCATGAGGTTTGTTTATATCTTAATGGCCACGTTGCTAGCGATAGATGTCTGGGGCCATATCCTTACCCGTGATCAGCAATGGAACCCTAGCGATGCTATGAACTGGAGCATCTGGGCTGCATTCACCCTTTTTGCAGCTATTGGTATTTTCCGCACAGTTGAAATGATTCCAATACTACTTATCGAAATCACCTACAAAACGATTTGGTTGATCTTAGTTGCGCTACCTTTATTCCTAGATGGTGATCTATCAGAACATACAACCGACGGCATGATCACTCCTTTTGCAATGGTAATTCTACCCATCGCCGTGATCCCCTGGGGGTATGTATTAAAAAGGTATTTTTCAATTGGAAAGGCCCGCTAGATCAGTTAATCAGCCGGTGAACTTGTAATTGACGGTGGCTTCAATCGGTGATGAGTACAGGACATGTCAGCGTGGCACAAGCAAGCAATAAATTCTGCCCTCGTTCAGGCAAAGCAATAGTAGAAGACTCACTGGCCACCTTCAAAGGCGACACAGTGGGTTTCTGTAATCCGAGTTGCAGAGATAGTTTCGCCAGCGATATTAGCAATAACCCCAGTAACACAGATTACTTCGATGCAGTCATTAAAGAAAATGAGCTCTAATTTCACGAACTACAAGTTACGCACCAATCTCAGAGCATTAGTTCGCCACTTTTGACGTGTTTTTTGACGATTTCTGGGCATTCAAAGCGTTTACCATAGGTTGCGGCAAGCTCATCACAGCGGGTAATAAACTTGTCAAAACCGTAGGTATTTACATACTGAATAAGGCCACCAGTATGGGCTGGTGCGCCAATACCCATAATTGAGCCAATGTTGCCATCGGCTACAGAGCGGAGAACGCCTGTTTGTAAACATTTGAGCGCTTCAATGACCTGTCGAAACATCAATCGATCTTTCACATCTTCATCTGGCACATGGGTGTCTTCTTTATAATAGAGGTCATACAGGCCAGCCCAGATATTCTTAGAGCCATCTGCGTGGTACTCATAGTAACCGCCGCCGTGATGGCGCCCTCCTCGACCATGCCCAT
>ENA-OSET01001764-OSET01001764.1-sediment-metagenome-genome-assembly--contig:-NODE-1764-length-21894-cov-4.822203_pt1 | contig 21894 bp, 19 predicted proteins | sample MGYA00237882_ERZ534229 | MGnify/ENA primary metagenome ERZ534229 (study PRJEB26408, sample SAMN06266212) | sediment metagenome | isolation source: Hudson Canyon methane seep mesocosm | place... | reverse complement strand
ATATATTGTCATTGCGAAGTGCGGTACAGGTATCTCTCAGAGCGTCTAGGTCAATACGGTTATCATCATCGGTATCAACGGAAATTAAGTAATCCCGGCCGATGCCAAGGATGTCAGCTGCTTTCCTAAATGAGTAGTGACCTCTCTTAGATACGATAACAGCCGCGCCGTCGTATCCGTAATACTTGAGAGCCCTAAAAAAACCTTCGTGTGCTACGCCTTTGAAATTACCTTCCGGCGGAAAGGCCAAATTGCGAGCTGCCCATAGCGCGGTAATATTGGCAATCGTGCCGCCAGAGCACATTGAACCCAATGCATGCTCTGCGTCATGCATCCACTCACTATAAAACTCTTCGTCTTGCGCATACACCAGACGGTGCAACATACCCAAGACCTGCCGCTCTAGTGGCGTAAATGCCTTTGAGGTTTCTGTCTTTACTAGGTTTTGATTCAGCGCGATCATGATTTTTGACAGCGGCAACATAAAGTAGGGTAGAGGTGCGGCCATGTGGCCTATAAAGCCCGGTGCTGCAGTGTGTACTGATTGGGCAACTAGTTTATCGAGTACAAATTCAGTGTAGTCGGATACAAACTGCGGATGTTCCGGGATTACCGGATCACGAAAATCCTGTTCGATATCGTTGAGATTTTTCTCTTGGGCAACAATGCGCGTACGGAGGAAGTCGGCAAGGTTATCAGAGATCTCTTGATCTATAACGCCGAGAGTTGATTCGGGCGCTTCGGAGACAGTAAATATCCGATAGAGGTTTTCCAGTGTAGCGGTAGCGGTCGTGTTTTCTTTAGTCATTGTGCTTTTAATTAATGCGTCAAAATTGGATTAATCGTAAAAAATGTAAGGTAAAACATCGGTGGTATCGATGTGGCGGCAAGCTTATCAGAATTGTTCTCAATGTGCGCGTTGGCTGTGTGTAGTTACGCCTAACTCTGGGCGAATGTTTGGGTATTATGTGATTGTAGTTAATCTACGCTGCTGGCTCGGGTCCTAATCAGCCATTGAAACAGTTTTCTGATCATTTCTATAGGATGCTGTTTAGCTAACGATTCAATTTACTACAGGTATGGGGCTATTTTATTTCGGCAGCATATTAACTTTTCCTGTTATCAGTAAATGTTCTATAAAGAATTGTACACGGTCCTCTATTCGATATAGTTTGTTAGAATGCGAATGAAAAGAACTCCAAAAATATTAGGTCATCACCACATACGGACGGTCATTAGAACCTGTGGTTTGTTTGTTTCGCTGCTGTTCATATTACTCATTAACGTCGGTCTGACAAACGCCTCCGTACCAGAGAGCGTGCTGTTCGATGGTTCCAAAGAGATTAGCGTCAGAAGTTTCCCCTTTTTTAATCAGAAACTGATCCGCAGTTGGTGGGAGCCGCTCCGCGAACATATCTATGCGAAAACGGGAGTGATAGCCCGCATTTCAACGTCAGCTGATTATTCAGACTTATTGTCTGATAGTGCTGAGAAGCAGTTCGACTTGTACATCGTCCCCGACCATTTTATCTCCTTGATGATAAGAGAACATTATGCAATACCTGTGGTGGGGCTAAATTTACAGACGAGTCCCGTGTTAATTGTACGAAACGATGTCGATGTAAAAGAAATTCAAGATTTGCAAAGTCGATGCATCGCCATGGTACAGGAAATTGCGTTGACATCGATTGCCGCAAAGGATTGGCTGGCCGAGAAAGGACTCAACCCAATGGTTGATTACCAAGTCATGTATTTGGATTCATTTGAAGATGTGATAATGAAACTATTTTCCAGAAAATGTGATGCGGGAATCATAACTTCTGGCTTGGCAAAAAAATTGCCGCGGACGATTAACGATAAGTTCGATACGATTGAAATCCCCCTCGATGGGGAAAACTGGGGCGGTTTAAGTATCCTCGCGAAGGGGAGTACAGAAACTGAATTGCTTAGCGAAATTCAACAGGCCTTGATATCTTTTGGAAAAACCGAAAAGACTTATCATCATCTCGCTTCACCAATCTACGTTGAGCCAACCCTATTTGATAGCAAACGTCTGGAGTATCTCGCGGAACGTTACCGGTCGATCCAACCTTTGCTTATGCGTTATTTATCCGATAATTAGTCTACCGGCTCGGAAAGGATTTCACGACCTGTGAAGCGAAAATTCTATTACTCTTGTCTAACAAAAAGATGTGGCTTGGAGGTGCTCTTTAGATAAAAATACTGACCAGAATGCAACCGATAACTGCTTCAATGAGCCCTACAATTTTCGCGATTGGAGAAATGGTTTTGAGTATTGATCTCGTGAGGCTTTTGAAGTCTTCGGGACTGAGTAAAGCACTCAGCACAGCCTTTGATAGGGAGATGATACCAAACACCGTTAGTATATCCTCTGCCTCGGAGCCGGTAGCGAGAAAAAGAAAGATCGCGCCAAATACGGCGTTTAGCATTACGGTAAGGATTTGCAGGCGCGGTGATTCCAAGTGCTTTCGAAAAACGCCTAAAAAACGGTCAGGATTAATGATTAGCACTAACCCGGAGGCTATGAATATACCAGCGATCAATAGAATGGGATCCGTCACGATAAAGATCCTGAAGACTCGACGGCAGAAGAGTGTGCATCTTCTTCGACTATATAACTAAAGATAGGCTTTTTTTAACAGTAGTCAATGCTCTTTGTATAATTGAATTGACGTCAAAATGCCGGCTACTGAAATCCGGTACTTTGGAAAGGATTTTCCTTTCATTTGGTGCTTCTCTCTGTTGCGGTATTCGCGTGAATAGCAGCAATTGATGCGAGCTTACAAAGACGTTGGCTGTTTCAATTCTCGCAATCCCTGGGCAACGCTCATGAGCGGCCGGTATCCAAGTTCTTCCACGGCCTTATCGTCCCTTAGTGTGCAGTGACATGCCATCAAACCTACCGCATGTCGGGTCAGCGGAGGTGCTTTTCGGCTTCCCAATAGTCTCCACAGTCCCTCAAGAACATATGCAATGGGATAAACAACCGTCCTGGGTAGTGATTTTTTTGGAGGGGTTAATTCTGCTGTGGCTAACAATTCCGTGAGGAAGAACTTTAATGTCGACGATTCGCGGTCAGTAATGAAGTAGGCTTCGCCGCCGCGTCCGCGGGTGAGAGACAGTTCTACCGCATTGACCAAGTTTTGAATGTGAGTGGTTGATGTTATTGCCTTGCCATGGTCGATCCATACAAATTTTCCGGATTCCACCATGTTCTTGACCGCAGGCAAAATGGTTTGATCTCCCGGGCCCCATATCATTCTTGGTCGTAGTGCCAATGCCGTAAAATCTCGTTTCTGGCTGTTGGCTTCCAGTACCAGGATTTCCGCCTCCGCTTTTGTTTGCGAATATAAATAGGGACTGTCACGGGCGTAATCAGAGGTTTCGTCGACATCGATCATATCCTGGCCGTGCCATAGGGCGGCCTCCGTGCCAATGTGAATAAAGCGTTTAACACCGGCTAATTGCGCAACCTCAAGTAGTTGTTGCGTACCTACTACATTGGCATTCCAGTAATCATCGCGACTTCCCCAGTCACCCACAAAAGCGGCAGCGTGAATGACGACATCGCAATTGTCGAGAGCTTCTCTTGGTACCGAGCCTAAATTGCATCGGAACGGTTTGCCACCGATTGCCGATATAGCCTCGTCGCTGCTTTTCCTGCGCGACATGCAATGGACTTCGTGCGTGCTTGAGAGCGCTGCGGTGATAGCTCCGCCGACAAATCCCGATGCTCCGGTGACAAAAATGTGCATGTTGATTCTTCCTTCTTAATTTTCTTTACTTAACTCCGACTAATTTCAATAGTTCAAAGACAGGTATTACCTCAGTGGGTATTCATTCCTAACACAGGAAAAAGAGTCAAATACTGAACGGAGATCGGATCTATTTTCCACAAAGTATGGTTGTTAGAGAGTTTTTTTGGGTACGAGGTTGTCAACATAATGAAACTCCGTCAGTTGGTTTATGCTTTAAAACCCAATCAGATATTCCTGCCAAAATTGTTAGAGCCTGGCTAGAGTAATTGAGCTAAGCGTTATTCATCATCGTATTGATCGTGACGTCGTAACCATGCCATGCCATAGTCTAATTCCGCTTCGTCACGCCCTTTTGGTGCGATATCCATGAAATGATACGCGCCGTTGAGCATGTCCAAACCTCGGGAATAACATGAATAAGTATGGAATATGTCGCCGTTCCCATCCTTATAAAATACGCTAAAGCCAGGTAACTCTTCCCGAGGGAATTTGTTAACACCGTAGTTATAGATCACTTCACCTTTTTCAATTTCTTCCGGTGTAAATGAAACCTGAAAATCGTGATTAAAGCAGTTTTCAAATGATGATACCCATTTGAACTGCCAGCCCATCCGCCTTTGGTAGGACTCGAGGGATGGCAACGGTGCTTTGGAAACAGCCACCAGTTTAATGTCTCTGTGATTAAGATGAACATCGATACCATCCACATTGTCTGCCCAAAAAGAACAGCTCGGGCAACCTTCCTTCCAATCGGTTCCGAACATGAAATGGAACACAATGAGTTGACTGCATTCACCAAACAAAATTGATAGGTTTTCTTTGCCCGTAGGACCTTCGAAAACGTAGTCTTGTTCAACTTTTACCCATGGAAGCTCGCGTCGGTTTTTGCTTAATTCATCGCGCATCCGAGTGAATTCTTTTTCTTTAGCGAGATGTTCTTTACGGGATTGGAGCCACTCTTCTTTTGAAACGATTTTGTGTTCTTGCATGTTCAGTATCCCCTTGATCTATCCGGCTCAGCTTGGGCCGTGCAGTCCACTATTCATTCAAATAAGTATAGCAACGGCAATATAAATATCGCCAGTTATCATACTACTTGTCCACTATTTTGGACTTTGAAGGCGGCGTATATTATGCGGAATTATCTTGATCGATAGAACGTTCTGTTCTCCTTTTCCCTTCGTAAATGGAAACGTCAGTATTCCGGGCCTTTCTTAATGCATGGAGGCGGTGACACTTAATGGTATGGCTATGAACATTTCCCGAGATAATCAACATAAACGGCTTGACTTTTAGTTTAGCGTTAAACTAATATGATTTAGCATTAAACTAAATGGAGAGTGCAGATGGCTTTTACGCGACGGGGTTTTATCAAGGTAATTGGGACTGGCAGTGTGATTGTGGGAGCATCAGCCTACGGATTCGCTACAACCAGGACGCCGGAAAAAGCATTGGCGCCCTGGGATCTAGCAGGGAGTAAGATCTATTCAGATCCTCGTATGCGGGCACTCTCTTACGCAATACTGGCGCCCAATCCACACAATAGACAGCCGTGGAAAGTTGATTTAAGACCATCTGACGAGGTTATACTCTATTGCGATCTCGAGCGGTTGCTACCAGAAACAGATCCACCGAATCGACAAATTACAATCGGACTCGGTTGCTTTTTAGAGCTTTTAAGAATGGCTGCAGCACATGAGGGTATCAAAGCTGTGGTAACGCCTTTTCCCGACGGAGCTGGAGAAGACTTTCTCGATGCCAGACCGGTAGCGCGCATACGATTTTTGGCTGGCGAAGCAACACCCGATCCTCTGTTCAGGCATGTTATGCAGCGTCGGTCTTTGAAAGAACCCTTCGATATGCAGCGTCCTGTTTCCGCCTCGCTACTTGAAGAAATTGCGTTGTCCGTTGATGACACTGTTCAAGTGGGTACAACAAATACAGCCAAAAATCTTGAGGATTTTCGAGATCTAAGCTGGCGAGCATGGTTAATTGAGACAATGACTCCGCGGACAATGCAGGAAAGCGTCGATTTAATGCGTATTGGAAAAAGTGAGATAAACGCGAACCCTGACGGGATAGATCTTGGGGGCGCTTTTCTGGAAGGATTGTCCCTGTTGGGGCAGCTTGATCGAAAACAACTCGCCGACCAAAAGTCTGTCGCATTCCAGCAAGGTATCGATATGTATAAGGCGATGATGTTGAGCGCGATGGGTTACGTCTGGCTAGGTACCGAAACGAATACACGAGTAGACCAGCTAAGGTCGGGAGCGAATTGGCTGCGAGTTAATCTGAAGGCAACGTCGAAAGGCCTGGGTATCCATCCAATAAGTCAGGCACTACAGGAATACCCGGAGATGTCAGCGTTATATGAGGAACTTCATTCTAAGTTGGACATCAGCCTAAACGGAAACTTCGGGCCGAGAGTACAAATGTTTGCGCGGGTGGGGTATGGGCCAACATTGGATAAGACTCCCAGGTGGAAGATCGAGACGAGAGTGTTATGATATCTCTTAAAGCAGCATTCGATGGATATAAATACTTTAATGACCGCGCCTCAGGATGATCCAGTACTGTCTACGTTTTTTACCGAAATTGGGATAATTTCCCAGCTTTCGTATAAAGCTTTTGAAGAAGTAATGCCTTTGGGCTTAACCGTTCCTCAATTTTCGGTGCTAAATAATCTATCCAGGCTCGGCGACGGGAAAAGCCCCTCGTCGTTGGCCGCCGCGTTTCAAGTTACGAAAGGTGCCATGACTAATACGCTGGCAAGGCTGGAAAATAGTGGCATGATTGAAGTGTGTGCCGACCAAAATGACCGACGAGCCAAGAAAGTATTTCTGACCCCGATAGGCGCGAAGGCTCGCGCACAAGCGCTGCGTGCGCAGGCGCCTCTTCTCAACGATCTAATGCATGGATTCTCAGAGGAGGAGTTTGCACAGGCGATTCCTTTCCTCGCTAAGCTGCGTGTACATCTCGACCAGGCACGTGACTAATTAGTTTGAACGCAAATGACCCTGAGTGTGATATCTCACCGTTTTCTCCCTCGCAGCTTTGTTGGGTTCTATAACAATTTCTCCCTTATTTACTGTAAACTCGGTGCCATCGTTATTATTGATTTTCTAATGTTCCTTCGTGACTAAACCATAGATATCGTCCATGTTGTTTTTCGACAGCCTAATTCGCTTTTCTTCCTGTGGCGTAGCATTGGTTTTGGTGCTGCTGTTATTACGTGATTCCCGATCGTCTACTCAGACCCGCTCTGCTGTCGCGCTGTGCATTGCGGTAGCCGCCTCAATGGTCTGGCAGTCTCAATCAATCTTATCAATACCCTTTGTTCTAGGTTTGCTAACACTTCTGATCGTTATTAATTTGAATATCATATTCTGGTTTTTTTGCCGGTCTCTTTTTGAGGATGGCTTGAAATTTGGCGGGTGGGATGGTGCAGCAACTTTTTTGTGGTTTATAAGTGGGATACCGCTGATATTTTCTTATCTGATTGATCATCACAGCTTTTTTACTGAAGAGCAGAGAAATCACGCACTGATGGGTTATGCCGATGTTTTTAGGAATATAGGCGGTAGTTCAATTGTCCTTCATGTTTCGTGGGTTATTTGGCGAGGCCGAACCCAGGATTTGGTGGAGCCGCGCAGAAAAATCCGCGGAGGTTTTGTGCTTTTGGCCAATCTATGGCTGCTGTTTATTATAATTTCAGAATCATCTTTAGTTGATCCATTCTTTAATGAAATTCTCAATTTTGTCGAGGCATTAGGGATACTCGTTTTAATGCTATGGGCGGTCTGGTGGCTCGCCTCCGTGTCAGAAGATGCTCTGTTGTTTGTCGCAAAACCCACGATGCCGAAGAATATTGACTTGCTGAGGGAAAACTATCATCAGCAAATACTGGCCTTAATGGAGGGAGACAATCTTTTTCAAAAACAAGGTCTCACTATTGTAGATCTCGCTGAGCGATTAGGTTTGCCGCAGCATCAACTTCGAGTGCTTATTAATCAGACGATGGGCTACCGAAATTTTAACGCCTTTCTAAACCACTATCGGATTAATTCCGCGAAGCGACTTCTCGCAGATCCGGCCCGTGTGCAGTCCTCGATATTGTCTATCGCCATGGAAGTAGGGTACGCCTCCCTTGCGCCGTTCAATCGTGCATTTCAGGCACAGGAACAATGTACTCCCCGCGAGTTTCGAAAATCACACTGAGGAATTAACACATATTCGATCCATCGCCTTTGGAATTGTGACTTTGCTCAAAAAAGACTGTTTTTTTGAAAATCGATCGTTTTTATTCAATAAAGCGGAGATATGTTCAGACAGAAACCGCAGCATTAAGGCCTCAATTTAAAACAGAGGTTGTTATGCCGACATTTTCCAAAAATACATTACAGCTCAGAGTGATCAGAGTCATTGCTGTCCCTGTTCTGGTGAGCTTAGTTCTTGTTAGCCTAGTTCTTGGGGTAGCTCTGAGATTACTAGAACCCCCCGAATTAGATGTGCCTCCGCAGCAAGACATTATCTTCAGCAATGTGACTATTGTAAATCCGGGACAACAGCTGCTAAAAAATCAAAGTATCGTTATAAATGCTGGGCGTATCAAAGACATCCGGGCCTTTCGACCGGATGACCCTAAACCCTTGTGCGATAATTGTTTTGCCATGCCAGGCTTGATCGACGCCCATGTACACACGCCACCCGCAGTGGTAATCGGTAATCAAGCGCTTTTTGCACTCCTCTATTTGGCTCATGGTGTTACATCGGTGAGAGATGTTGGTCAATCAGAAGAAGGGGTTGCTCAATTTGCGCAGCAGCTGAATGATGGCGTTGTTCCCGGCCCGCATATGTATCGGTGTGGCCCCGTATTAGATGGCAATCCTCCGGGTTGGCCCGTCGCCAGCAAAATAGAAAATGAGATTGATGGCAAACGAAAGGTTGAAGAGCTTGCGAACGCGGGCGTTAATTGTATCAAGGTGTATAACGAACTTGATAAAGAGTCCTTCCATGCGATTGCAAAGGCCGCAAAAAATGCAAATGTGCCTTTGATCGGTCATGTCCCGCACAAGGTTAAGTTAGTCGATGTGACTGATTTCGAAGTACAGCACATGACGGGAGTCCCCTATGTATCTCGCCCGAGACCGCCGGTAGGATGGGATATTCGAAATGAAGATATCCTGGCGATGACAGAGCAGGATATTAATGTCAGTCTGGCCATCGCAAAATCTAACAATATTAGTTTTACGCCAACCTTAGCGAATTTCCGATTGCGCTTGAGTGCATCGGATCCGAGTCGTTTTCAGCCGCCGTCCGCAGAACATTTCATGCCAAAATTTTGGAAAAAAGGATGGGACTTTGTTGCGGGCCATCCGGAAACTGAACAGGATATTCAACTACAGTTAAGGGGCATAGTTGCATTGCAAAACCTGGTCATGCAAAGTCATATAAGAGGCATCGACATACTCGCAGGGACCGACACCCTAATGCCCTGGGTAATTCCGGGTGCGAGTTTATTGCAGGAATTACAGGAACTTAGCGTTGCCATGAACAGCACTGAGCAGGCGCTTATCGCAGCCACATTAACAAATGCAAAACATTTGGACGTCAGTAATATAGGTCAACTGCAAGTAGGATTTCGTGCAGACATGATTATCAGCAAAAATAATCCTTTGCATGATCTTCAGCAAATTGAGCAGTGGCATAGTATTGTCAGTAACGGCCGAGTTTATTCGAAAACCTGGATGCAGGACGCATTAAAGCGCTATCAACAACATTTTAATAGCGACTACTATACGATTATTATGGATAACTTAATCGAACTGATTGCGAAATTCTACGGTAGTACTTCTGTTTAGGTCAGAGGTTATAAGTTATTCACACCGGGCTGATATTCGAGAGCGTATTGGCCAAGCTTTTTCGCGAATCGACTGTCAGTGATTCGTGATAGGGCTTGAAATTCCCCTTTCCTATTCGCAGTGTTACTATTCATGCTCTGACTAACAATGCAGGACGCATATCGGGCTAGCAGTATTGTCTATATGATTTCAAAAATGGAGCTCGTCGTATGCTCCCATCGCTAATGCGATTTCAATTTGGTGCAAAAGACTTTGGCGCATTTCCGGGCCTTGTGCTTCAGTTGCGTCGCTTATCGTTATTGCTGATTGCGTTGACCTCGCTCGAATCGCATGCTGGCGTAACGGTAAAATCAGGTGACTTCCCTGCATGGGACCTGAAAGAAATCTGTGAAATGTTGTTGGATACCAACAGTGTCAAACCTATTTCGCAAATAGTTAGCACGGCATCCAGGCAGGATTGGGCGTCTTGTCGGGATCAATCTCTTTCGCGAGGTTATTCAAAGGAAACTGTATGGCTGAAGTTTTCCTTAAACAATGTGGATCGCGATCTTCGGACTATCTACCTTCATCTACCCGCACCTTGGTTGTCCGACATTAGAGTCTATTCGCGGGCTACCCAGAATGACTTTGAAGAACGGCTATACGGCGCTGAGCGACCATTTAAGGAACGAGGTGTTCAAGCAGGGGGTTTTTTCATTCCCTTACATTTATCGCCCAACGAAGAGAGCAGGTTTTACGTTCGAATTTCCAGTCGGGGTGCGCTCACAATTGGCGGGCAGGTTTTGTCGGAATCGGACGCTACGCAAATAAATCTCATGAATACCCTTTTTGTAGGATTTCTTGTCGGCGGAATATCTTTGCTGGCATTGTTCAGCTTCTTTATCTTTATTCTTCTGAAAGATCGAAACTACTTTAATTATGTATTGTTTAATCTGTCTATGCTGTTGTTGTGCGGCACGATTTACGGATATACCTATCAGTATTTGTGGCCAGAACTGGTTGAATTTAATTTCAAGATGAATTCCGCGACGGTAGCGTTTTCTACCATTACTATCTTGGTTTTTTCCCGGCGTTTTTTAGCCATCCCCGAACTGGCACCTGCTGCCGATAAGGGTTTGGTTTGGTTGCTCGCGATTGGATGGTTGGGGCTCCTACTTTCCTTTAGCAGCTATTACTATTCTGTGGTTATTACCGTAGTTACTGCACTGGCTTCAGCAGCCCTTGTCTATATCGTGATTCTCGGTGTGTATGCTTGGAGGCGACGGGTCGCGGCGGCTGGGTATTTTCTCATTGCCTGGACTGCCTCTATTAGTGGAATGGCACTTATTGCATTGATGGCTCAAGGGGTATTCGAATACTCGAGTTACAATCACTACGCTCTGGGTATTGGAGCCTTGATGGAAATGGCGCTCCTGTCTATTGCCTTAGCGGGGCGGATTCAAGTTCTTCAGCTAGAAAAAAATCAGGCCCAAATTGACTTAGCGAAAAACCTTGATCGTTCTCGATTGGATCTCGAAAAGAAAGTGGTTGAGCGAACGGTTGAACTGGAAACAGCTACCGAAAAAGCCGAAATGCTGGCGCGCACAGATCCATTGACGGGACTCAATAACCGTCGGGCATTTTTTGACTATGGCGAGGTCATCGGTCGCCAACGGAGAGCGTCTGTTGCACAATATGCGGTTGCGATGATTGATCTTGACCATTTTAAAGCAATCAATGATAGCTACGGTCACCGCGTTGGTGATGAAACATTGCAAAAAGTCGCAAAAACAATACTGTTGAATATGCGAGAGGCCGACATTGCCGGTAGAATAGGCGGCGAGGAATTTGCCATCATACTACCCCGAACTTCTGTAGAAGCTGCAGCACAATTAGCAGAGCGGCTGCGCTTGTCGATTGCTGAAATAGTTGTTTATGGTGGTGTAAATGAAGTAAGGTTAACCGCAAGTATAGGTGTCGCTGAGTGTATATCTGCGGATGTTACTCTTGAAGATACTTTAAACAGGGCTGATCAGGCTCTCTACAAAGCTAAAGAAAGCGGCCGGGATTGTGTATTGGTAATCTAAGCTGCTACTTCTGGGCTACTATATCCGCGCTACTATATCCGCGCTACTATATTTAAGCTTGAACGTGCCTTAGCTAACACTTCTTTCATTGTATTATTAATCCTCTCTTTTTCCTTTTGTTTTTAACATTGAATTGATTCATTTCGTCATTGCTAAGCGTGTTAACGCATACTCGCTATACGAATGGCTCTGAACATTGTAGAAATAACATTCACGAGCAAAGAAACTTTTTCGAGAAACGATGAACTAAGTTGGAGCTGGACACATGGGTGTTTGGCGATATTTCATTATAAGCCTTGCAGGGAGTTTCCTACGGTAGTGATTAACAGAAAATTGTTCTATGTGTTTGCTTTGCTAGCGATCGTTCTCCTATCGGCCGGGTGTTCAAATACAAGGAAAAAGCCAGAGCCCATCGAGGTGTTTGATACTCAGATTTCCGACGACGGTACTAAGGTTTTCGTTTATCGATTAGAAATGCCAAAAAAATCCGAAACGCTGAACAAAGGTTCCCGGGGAAATGGAAAAAGAGGTGGGCGCGGTGATGGAACAAAAGGTGGCAGGGGATCAGGCAGAAGCAGCGACCGAGAAAAACCGATGGCAAGATCTGAGCAATCAAACAATAAAATGGATTCAAAGTTGGAAGGTGGATTAGAAAAAATATTAACGGACAATACATATTGTCGGGACGGTTACTACGAACTTGACCGCCATCGGACATTAAGTGATATTTCTATTCGTGGCGAATGCCGTGATGAGGCGACGGAAGAGGACCGTAGAAAATTTCCAAACGATAGATAAATAGTTTAAGGCTGGTGTTCAGCACTTCTTATTCAATGTGATAGAGGCAGTCGCGAAGAAATCGTATATGAAAGAATCCATTTTCAGAAATGGGGTTAAAAAAGAAGTTGGGGTAAAAAGGTCTAGCTTATACTTATAGGCACGATTGAAACAACTAGCCCAAATTCGGCGCGTTGAAGTATTTCAATACATTCAGATTTTTATCTCACTATTCAGTTGTCGATCACATGTCTAAACCGCATTAAGCTACTAAATATCGCTATTGAACGACTTCCCTTGAGTTCGTTTATCCCATTTTTCGGCCCAGGTCCGTAACGGTCGAAGCGTTAGAAGCAAATCAGTACCTTCCGGAGTCAAGGTGTAGCCGATTTTCGTTTCATGCTGAACTATTCCAGCGGATCTCATTTCCGTTAGTCGACGGTTTAGTATGGTCGGTGAAATCGCCCCACATCGGTCTTGCAAGACCCTAAAGGTTGCGGCTTCGTCTCTTAGCTCCCATAGAATTCGCAGGGCCTGTTTACGTCCTAAGAGCTCCAGAAGGACCATAATTGGCCGGCCCGTTTTTGAGGACTGACTCGGTGTACCTGGTTGTAGTATTTTTTCCATGACGTCCTTTTTGAACTAAGTAATAACAGCGAAATCAATTGTACGAAAATCGCTACACAAATGGTAGCAATTAGTAGCAATCTGTATTAAGCTGTTGCTACATTATTAGTAGCGAAAAGTGAGAATGATTATGAGTACAGCACGAATTAGACCGTTAACTAGCCCGTTTCCAGAATCGGTTGCTGGGATATTGGCCAAATATCCACAAGGTCCCGAAGGCCCTATCGCTCTGTTCAGAACGTTGGCTCACAGCGAACGGATATTAAAAAAGGTAGGTCAGTCGGGATTACTCGATAGAGATAGCCCGATAAAAATGATAGATCGCGAGATAGTCATCCTGCGCACCAGTGCCCGTTGTGATTGCGATTATGAGTGGGGAGTTCATGTAAAAGCCTTCTCTTCTTACGTGGGTCTCAGTCAGGAACAAATCAGTGCAACCGTGCACGGTAGTTCTACATCGGAAGTCTGGGGCACAGAGCATTCCACTTTAATTCAGATGGTTGATGAGTTGGTAGATCGGAAAAAAATCTCTGACTCAGTTTGGTTGTGCCTCAACGAAATATATACAAGCGGTCAGATTATGGAATTAATTCTGTTAGTGGGTTTTTATCATAGTATCGCGTTCCTCAATAATTCGCTCCAGGTTGAGCAGGAACCCGACACGCCCAGTATGCACGAGTAAGAGACCCGCATTATGACGTTAGACAGCAAGTTTTCTATCGCCGCGTACTCACACTGATTTAGATCATAATAGTTTTCTTTATCGCGTAAACAGATGCAATCTTTTGCTCAGGAAGGTTAGAAGAATTGACGTATCTGCCCGTGGCTGTATAGTACGTCCTGATCCTCTAAAAAGAAGAACAACGATGACTGAACAATGCCTGAATTTCAATATGCGCAAGGCTAATAGGGTACTAAATAAAATTTACGATGGGCACCTTCATGTTTGTGGCATTAAGACCGGCCAGTTCACTATGTTGCGGGTGATCGATATGCACAAACCGACAACTAACAGAGACCTGCAGGAGTTTATGCTAATAGATCAAACGACTCTGTCTCGCGGTTTAAAACCTTTAATCAGAGATGGATTTATCACAGTGACTCAGGGACAAGATTTACGCGTTAAATTATTGTCCCTATCACCTGAGGGCGTCGCCTTATACAAGGAAGCGAAGAAACATTGGAAAAAGGCCCAGAAAGAGGTGGCAAAGCGATTGGGATCAGATTTCCCGGATGAACTTCTTTCGCTAACCGATAAAGTCGCCAGTCTAAGCGTTTAGTTTTTTTAGTTAAGTGCATGCATATACATGCTTGAATCGATGAAATTAATCAGTTAGTATCTTGCCGTAGCGAAAGTGGTTGATTGCGCGGTTTTCACATTTTCAGAAGCGCAGATTAGCTGATGTTCGCGACTATTTAGTGTGGGTAAATAGGCGAATGACATATTGCTCTATCACCTTAAACCGACCTTATCTGTTCTCTCACCTGAACTGACCTCTAATCCCTCGACGTGCAGGCGAGAATATGACACAAGTGCAGACAGCAGTTGATGACAGAACATATCAATTGCTTCACCATAATCCTCTTCCATTACTGTTGAAAATGGCCACCCCTAATGCGATCGCATTTTTGTTGCAGGCCGCCGTAAGTATGGCAGAGGTGTGGTATGTGGGTCGGCTAGGAACGACTTCTTTAGCGGCAATAGCACTGGTTTTTCCAATGTTGATGTTAATGCAAATGATGTCTGGAGGTGCGCTCGGAGGCGCGATTACTTCCGCTATAGCGCGGGCCATAGGAGCTGGAGATATACAGAAAGCGGAGGTGTTGGTCTGGCATGCAATTGTAATGGCCTTGCTCGGTGCAGGAATGTTCTTTGTTCTATATTTTATATGTGGGTCTCAATTACTGACCATTCTCGGCGGCCAGGATGAAGTATTACAGCAGGCGTTGGTCTATGCTGATCTGTTGTTCAGCGGTGCTGTGGTTTTATGGATAAGCAATTCTATTAGCGCAGTTTATCGTGGCATGGGAAATATGAAATTTCCCGCGACATTAATGATTTTCGGAGCTTTCCTCCAAGTTCCTCTGTCCGGAGCGTTGATCCTGGGATGGTTTGGACTACCGCAACTGGGTATCGTAGGTGCGGCAATCTCTGCTTTATCGGTCGCCTCAGTGTCGACTATTCTCCTAGTGGTCGGTCTTATTTTCGGAAAAGAAACAATTACCCTTAAAACGTCCCACTTTCGTTTACGCAAAAACCACTTTTTCGACATAACGAAAGTAGCGCTTCCAGCATCACTGTCTCCTTTGTTGACTGTTATTACCATTTTGATGCTGACTGGTTTGGTGGGCCGGTTCGGAAATGCTGCACTGGCGGGTTATGGTATCGGATCGAGGTTGGAATTCTTGTTAGTACCGATGGTTTTTGGAATCGGCGCGGCCATGACTTCTATGGTTGGAGTAAATGTAGGGGCGAAGAATATTCAGCGAGCAGAAAAAATCGCTTGGACTGGCGGGCTTCTCGCGGGTTCCGTAACGGGCATTATTGGCTGCGTGATGGCTTTGTTCCCCCACTTATGGATAGGACTATTTACAACGGACCAAGAAGCCTATGACATTGGTTACCGATTTTTGCAGATAGTGGGGCCGTGTTTTGCATTTCAGGGTTTGGGTTTGTCCTTGTACTTTGCCTCTCAGGGAGCAGGTAAAGTAAATTGGCCTGTCCTTGCTACGATTTTCAGGTTTGTATTAACAGTAAGCGGCGCTTATGTGGGCGTCTATTGGTTTAATGGTGGTCCCGAAACTGTATTCTACCTCGCGGGGTTTGGTATGGTGTTGTACGGTGGGGTAACGGCTTTAGCGATAAGTTTAGGTGCTTGGCGAACGCAGTGAATTAGTGGGCTTATCTAAATCCATGACATTTTGCGAAATGTAGATTTCCGTTGCAAGAAAATGGCTTTACTTAAATGCATATGCATGTATAATTGGTTTTTTATTTCCACAACCAGGCTGAAGGTAATGGAGCACTGTTTAAATTTTAGTTTGCGGCGAGCTAACCGAGTACTGAATAAGATCTACGATAGGCATTTGCAAGAATGCGGTCTTACCGGTGGGCAGTTCACTTTATTAAGAGTAATAAGCCTAAGGAAACAAACAACAAATAGAGAACTTCAAAATATCCTTTTAACTGACCAAACCACATTAAGTCGCGGATTAAAACCGTTGATTCGGAATGGATACGTGGACGTTTCAAAAGGTGAAGATCGGCGTATAAAATTGTTGTCGCTATCGGTAGAGGGAGTGCTGTTGTTCAATGAAGCATCGAAGTGCTGGGCAGCATCGCAAGAAGAAGTCAAGGTTCGGTTGGGTGAAAAATCAACAGAGCAATTACTAGCCATAACCGACATAGTTTCGAACTTAAAAAGCTAAATTTTTTTAGATAAAGCATGCATATACATTTATAAGCTATAGGCATTATTAATCGAATAGTTTAGCAGAGGGGTTCTAAATGAGAAATTGTCCATGTACGAAATCAACGAGGCTGATATTAAGAGCTTGGCTGATGGAAGGGAAAACGAACGCCTGATTTAGAATCGTCGCATAGTTATAGATATAGGAAATTTCCACTATAAACATGCATATACATTAAATGTCCCAAAGGAGCTGAATATGAACAAGAAACATGCAGGCGGATGGCTGGAGGATTTTTTCAGCTTTATCGTAAACAGGCCGAAAACAGTAGTAATTCTATGTTTGCTGATCATGGGGTTCACACTGAGTTTTCTTCCTCAATTAGTAAAAGACACTCGGTCAGACGCATTTCTTGCACCCGATAATCCAGCGCTAGTCTATCGTGATAAGGTAAAAGAACAGTTCGGTCTGAGTGACCCGCTGATCATTGCCGTGGTCAATGAGGGACAGCAGGGTATCTTTAATCCAACAACGCTCGAGTTGGTCAGATGGTTAAATGATGAGATTGAACAACTTGACAATGTTGATAGCGATCGCTTAGTGAGTCTTGCTACGGAAAAGAACATCGTCGGGTCCGAATATGGAATGGATGTGCGGGAGTTTTTTGATCCGGTGCCGTCCACCCAGGCGAATTCTGAATCCCTGAGAGAAGCGATCGATGATTTTCCACTCTATAAAGGCAGTATTGTCGCGAAAGATGGCAAAGCCACTCTGATTGTCGCCGAAATGGTCGACGAGCTGAAAGCCGAAGTGACCTACCAACAGATAATGGCTATCGTCGATCGCGCCACGGTTGCCGATGGGGATCAAATTCATGTTGCCGGCGAAGGAGCGATCGCAGGATATTTGGGGAGTTATATTGACGCTGATGCCGGTCGTTTGAATCCTCTCGCCGGGTTAATTATTACTTTGATCATCATCATCGCTTTCCGGCGCTTTAGTCCAGCACTAACAGGTAACGTTATTATCGCAGCTTCGGTATTGATGACGCTCAGCGTTATGGCCGCCAACCAGGTGCCATTTTTTGTAATAACTAATGCTTTACCGGTTATTCTTATCGGTATTGCCGTTGCAGACGCGATTCACATTTATAGCCATTACTTCGAATTGCAGGCTGAGAATCCTGAAGGGGAAGTCAAGGAGTTAGTTGTTAGAACGATGTTGGAAATGTGGCGTCCGGTCACTTTGACTAGCTTAACGACAGTAGCCGGATTTCTAGGATTGTACTTCGCATCGTATATGCCTCCATTCAAATATTTCGGTTTGTTTACGGCGCTTGGTGTCATGATTGCAGGTACTTATTCGTTGATATTTTTGCCCGCAGCCATGGTCTTGACTAAGGCAAAAGTGAGCAATCATTTTGTTATAAAGCATCAAAGTAAAAAATCCGATTTTTTTGCGACTGTGATGATTCTATTGGGACGAATTACCTGTACGTATCCGCGCGTCGTTATTGCGTTATTCGCAGTTCTTGCCGTTAGCGGTATTTATTCCAGTCGTTATTTGACCATCGACGAAGACCGCATCGGAACGTTCCATCCCAGCGAACGAATTTATGTTGCCGATAAAATCATCAATGAACATCTGGATGGAACAGGTACTCTCGACGTCGTCATCGAAACGTCTAATGTCGAAGACCTATTTTTGCCGGAAAATTTGCAAAAAATACAGAGTCTACAGACATTCGCCCAAACGTTGCCCTATGTTCAGGGGTCGACGTCGATCGTCGATTATCTGAAGCAAATGAATCGCGCTCTTAACGGCGGCTCAGTGAATGAATATAAGTTGCCCGATAACGCAAACTTAGTCGCGCAATATTTCTTGTTATATTCTGCGTCATCAGATCCGACCGATTTTGAAGAGGAAGTCGACTACGACTACAAAACGGCAAATGTACGCCTAAATATTAATTCAGGAAGTTTTCAGGATACCAAAGAAACTGTCGTAAAGCTGGAAGAATATATAGCTAAAGAGTTTGATGGCGAAAATATTCGAGCTACTTTGTCTGGCCGAGTCAATGTGAATTACCACTGGATTAAGGATCTTGGGCAGAGTCATTTTTTGGGATTAGGTATTGCGCTTTTCCTCGTATGGGCGGTGGCTTCGCTTTTGTTTAGATCTAGTCTGGCGGGTTTGTTTACTTTAATTCCGGTCGTGGGCTCTATATTGCTAGTCTATTCGGCTATGGTTGCTCTGAACATTAATCTGGGCATTGGTACCTCCATGTTTGCCTCCGTTGCTATCGGTCTCGGTGTTGATTTTTCAATACATACTGTTGACAGAATGCGCTCCTTGTATCGAAGTGTCGATGGGAATATTGACCGGGTTTTGGAACGTTTTTATCCCACCACGGGACGAGCATTGCTGTTTAATTTTATGGCAATTTCCTGCGGCTTTGGTGTGTTGATCTCGAGTAAAGTCGTACCTTTAAACAACTTCGGCACCATTGTTGCGCTGTCAGTAACGACGAGTTTTTTCGCCAGTATGACGTTACTGCCGGCGATGATGAAAGTGTTTAAGCCTGCATTCATTGACTCCTCCCATCTTGCGGTATCTACGCCCGCTAGATCATTTGCTCGAGTGGCATCTACAGTACTAGTGATCGCTTTTGGAGGTTACTGGTTACTTTCGACCAATGTTTATGCTGACGAAAAAATGACCGCGAGCGAAATTGTCCAACAAGTCAACAGTGTAAGAGATGGGGATTTTGTGACTCGAAAGTTGACCATGCATTTAATGGACAGACGTGGTAGGGAGCGCGTTAGAGAAACCTTTGGGTTTCGAAAGTACTACGATAATGAAAAGCACTCGGTCCTTTTTTATCGAAGCCCCGCCAACGTAAAAGGTACCGCGTTTCTTACCTGGGATTATCCCGATGTAGATGTCGATGATGATCAATGGTTGTATATGCCGGCAATACGTAAAGTCCGTCGGATTTCAGCGTCTGATAGAGGGGACTATTTTCTCGGTACAGACTTTACCTACGAAGACATCAAGCTTGAAGGGAAGTTGTCAATGTCCGACTACGAATACACGCTCATTGACGAAGAAGTGGTCGATGGTGTTCTGTTATACAAGATGGGTTCTTTGCCCAGGACTAAAGAGATTGCCAAAGAACTTGGGTATGGACGAACTGAGTTCTGGGTAAACAGCTCTAACTGGTTGGTGGTGAAAGCCGATTTCTGGAACCCAAAAAACGAGTTTCTTAAAACCTTGGAAGTGAGCGATATTCGTAAGATTAATGGTATCTGGACGCGCCACCAGCTGGCGATTAAAAATCATAAAACGGGTCATTTGTCTCGGTTCGTCTTTAGTGATGTTGATTATGATACGCCCGTGGACGACGGAGTGTTCACTCAGCGCGCATTGGCAAGGGGGAGGTAAAGTGAAAATGCCCAAATTGTGCTTAGCTTTTGTGCTGATGTGCGGCGTCGAATCTTCATTTGCTGTTTTGGACTGGGGCACTATTAGAGACGCCGATTTTAGCGCAACTATTGACCAAGACTTAACGGTTAAGAAAAGTGATGGAAGTACTCAAAAATTTCAGACGACTATCGAACCCCGCTGGGATATCGATTTGACAAATAATACCCGTTTAGTGGGTATCGGTAGAATTCGTGTGGACAATGAGTCAAAACTGGGTTTTTCCGGTAGCAATGAACATGTCGATCTGGAGGTTCGCGAATTGTACGTTGACACACAATGGCGCAGCGCATATTTGCGATTAGGCAAACAACAAATCGTCTGGGGGCAGGCCGACGGTTTGCGCGTTCTGGATGTTGTTAACCCCCTGGATTTGCGAGAATTCATTCTTCCTGATTTCGAGGATAGACGAATACCTTTATGGACTGCCAACATCGAAGTTCCCGTAAATGACGTCTGGACGGCGCAGATATTATGGATTCCAGATCAAACCTACGATGAACTTCCCGAAAGAGACAATACCTATGCAATGACCTCTTCCTTGGTCGTTCCCCAAGCTCCCGTTGACGTTCCTGTTAGATTAATGCAGGCCAAAAAGCCACAGCGCAAGATCATGGATTCGGACGCGGGCGTTCGTTTTTCTGCTTTTCTAGGCGGTTGGGATGTTTCTTTGAACTACTTTTATCACTTTCAGGATCAGGCCATTTTGTACCGACATTATGATGGTGGTGCCGTAAGCATTGAACCCAAATATGAACGTAGTCATTTAATAGGCGGTAGCTTTTCCAATGCCTTTGGCGACACCACTGTGAGGGCTGAAATAGGCTACTCCTCTGACCGTTACTTCTTAGCAGACCACAGAGATACAGACGGCATTGTCCGCTCTGGAGAGCTTTCCTATGTATTAGGCGTTGATTTTCAAGGCTGGCGTGACTGGTTCATTAGCGCTCAAATCTTCCAGTCTTACCTGACAGATACGAGTGATGCCGCAGTCCGAGACAGAGTAGATGTTACTGCCACTGTTTTGTTACAGCGGTATTTTATGAATGAAGCGCTAAAAGCCGAGACGCTGGTCATTCAACATATGGCTGACAACGATGGCTTGGTACAAGCTTCACTGGCATATGAATTGACAACTGACGTGCAAGTTAATATTGGTCTCGATCTTTTTTTCGGATCGTCCGATGGTTTGTATGGCCAGTTCAAAGAGGAAGATAGTATATCTTTCGGTGTTGAATTCGGATTCTAATTATTGATAGGAAAGATTATGAATATGGCAATAACGAGTGATCTAACGAAAAACCAAATATCTTCTCGCTGGGCACAGTGTAAGCATTGGGTCGTGTCCTTAATGCACGCGATTGACTATGACTCTACGGAAGAAGCTAATACCATCCTTCGGTATTCGGCTTCAGAGATCGAGAAGCTTAAGGCCAGAGTATTTGAGTTGGAGGAAAAAAACCGGTTCATTAGCAGCGCATTAAATTGTGATAAGTAACGGAACAACAAATTGTGCCCAGAAGTCACTCCGCAGAGTCGCCTGCGAAGAGCTTGAAGAGTTCTGATCTGGTCCTTAAAGAAAGCTCGAACGCATTTTAATTGCCCAGCGGCCGTCTTTCTTTATCAGGATGTAAAGTGAATCGTAGGTTCCGATTTCGCTGCCATCTTTCCGCAAGCGGCTAAATTGAGTGTTAACGTGTGCTTTTTGACGGGTCATTTTCACGATTTCGCGTTTTTTCCAAACACTTTTGTCCCATCCAGATCGTTGAAGTTGTATGAATATCATTTTTTATTTTTGAATTTTTAATTTAAAATAAAATTTAAAGTAATTTATAATATAATCTATCCAAACCAACCATTTATTTATAATCTGTATTGTCTCCAAAATTA
>ENA-OSET01001762-OSET01001762.1-sediment-metagenome-genome-assembly--contig:-NODE-1762-length-21914-cov-13.049137_pt1 | contig 21914 bp, 19 predicted proteins | sample MGYA00237882_ERZ534229 | MGnify/ENA primary metagenome ERZ534229 (study PRJEB26408, sample SAMN06266212) | sediment metagenome | isolation source: Hudson Canyon methane seep mesocosm | place... | reverse complement strand
AGTCAAAATACAGAAAATATCGTCTATGCAAGTACAGCTGTACATTATTCTATTGCCAAGGCCTGTCAAATTCTGGGGCTAAAACTGCAGACTATAGAAACAAATGAGCAAGGACAGATTAAGCTTGAGGCATTGCGAAAAGCCTGCCAAAAGACAAAACCTATTGCCATTATTGCAACGGCTGGCACAACCTCTTGTGGCGCTATAGATCCCCTATCAGAATGTGTTGATATAGCTCACAAAGTTAATAGTTGGTGCCATATTGATGCAGCGTGGGGAGGCGCTTTAGCCTTATTAGATGAGCATTCTGATCTGTTTAGTATTGATGCTGATTCACTTTGTTTTGATCCCCATAAATCATTAGGCCAGCCAAAGCCATGCAGTATTTTATTATATCAACGCCCCTTAGCACCTTTTCTCGATATTGAGACGGACTACCTAACTACAGCACCTACACAGACCTTAGTTGGCTCTCATGGTGGAGAATTATTTCTACCTTTATGGTATAGCTTATTACTTGATAAAGAAGGATTGATTAACCAACTAAGACAACGGTTAGCACAAGCAGAGCAGTTTGCAGCACTGTTACAAGAGAAAACAAAATGGACGATCTGGCATTCTGTAACAGGGATTGTCTGCTTCAAAGTACCCAATGAAATAGATTTGTTACCTTTAGAAAAGCAAGGATGGTTATCACATGCAAAGATAAATGGGGAGAAGGTTTATCGTACCATTTTTGCTAATAGCAATACGAAAGCAGAGGACATCTGGACAGAAATTACTCCCTATCTTTGAGCTGCTTTTTAACGCTATCAAAACGCCGCAACCAAGAAGGCAAAGTGTTTAAAGGCGCCGGCCATTTTTTACTCTGCTGTAAAGCAGTCTGCTTATCTGGATAGACGCCATAAATAAGTGCATACCAAATACGACCATTTCTCATACTCTGAAATTCAGCCACATCCCCACTCAAAGCATATTTATTTATAAATTCTGTGACCTCACTATGCTGCCACGATCCCATTAACTGAAAAGTATAATGGCTACTATTCTGCTCTAGAATCCATGCTTGTGGATGAATAGACCTAGAGACTATTTCTTGTTCCGGCTTTGGAATAGCTAATGATATATCACTTTCCAGCTGAGGTTCCATATCCTCTTTTTCTTGTGTCTCTGCTAAAGTATTCTCAGAAGGGCTTAATGAAAGTTCCGAGACTAATGCTGTTAACTCAACACGCTCAGCCTGTTCAGAGCTGACTATTTCATCCTCCTCAAGCACCACCGTTGCTAAGGTTTCATCCTTTAATAGCAGTATTTCTTCAGGTGTTTCATTTAAGTCAGACTGTGTAAAAAGTGAATTTACTGAATCCTGAAATATCAATAAGACAATCAATGATATGACTAACGCACCTAAACTTATCCATTTAAGCAATGATAATAGCTGAGTCATTGTGAACGGCATACTACTTCGAGGTGACTTTAATGTTAGACCCAATAACTGCTGGTGGGCCAATTTATTGAGTAGGTCTGGATTGCCCAATGAGTGTCTATAAAACTGCTTTAACACTTTTGGAGTGAAAGGCAACTCACCTTGATAACCAACAGCAGTTAGCCGGTGCATCAAATAGTTAGGCAATTCATGTTCAGTCAACTTTGGCAGATCGACTCTCTGCTGTCGTCCATGAATGCTTTCCAGCTCACTCATGACGCTACTTGCTGAAAGCACTGCTTGTAGCAAAAATCCTTCTTCATCAGCCCATAATAAACACGCTATGACAGCCGCTATAGTCTCAATGCTGCATTTATCCACATTATCAATTAGCAATACGGGTTTTATATTTAAACCTCGTAATCGCTTAAGTCGGCTTTGTAATAACACCGGCTGGTTATCACTCTGCCGAGTTTCACTTTCATCAACGCCAAAAGAATGTAAACATTGAGTAATAATGCTTGCTGGAGTTAGTGAGGACTCTCCCTCAATACAACACAGTCTTAAATCATCACCAGCACTTTGCTGAAATTGATTAAGCAAGCTACTCTTGCCGACGCCCGGTTTTGCAAAAACACACGCGACTTTATCGCTAGCTCGCACTAAATGAGATAGTAAATTAAGTCGCTGGTCTATTTGTTCGCCATGGAAAAATGCACCTAAACCTGCATCAGCATTAAAGGGAGAAGATGTTAATGCTAGTCGACTAATATAGCTTGGTTCAGCTGAGGAATTAACGATACTACTCATTAGATTACTATTGGAAAGCAGCCAAAGTATCAGCTAAAAACTCTGCAGAATAATCGTCACTAATGACTGCTTGGCCAAGTTTTTTTAATAACACTAAACGGATATGACCATCTTGTACTTTTTTATCTACCGCCATCAAAGACATAAACCGTTTAGAACTCATTTCTTCTGGTGCCTTAACAGGTAGGCCTGCTGCAATGAGTAATCGTTTTATTCTTTCAACATCTTCTTTTTTTATCCAACCCATACGTTGAGATAAATCAGCAGCCATTACCATACCGATAGCAACACCTTCACCATGTAAAAAATTACCGTAGCCCATGCCTGTTTCAATTGCATGACCAAATGTATGCCCCAGATTTAATAGTGCCCTTACGCCCTGTTCAAGCTCGTCCTTTGCAACCAAATCTGCTTTATCTTGGCAAGATCGCTCAATCGCTTCAGCCAGCACACCTTGATCACGTGCTCGTAATGCTGCAATATTATTTTCTAACCATTCAAAAAAATCAGGATCATTAATTAAACCATATTTAATGACCTCCGCTAATCCTGATGATAACTGTCTATCATCTAACGTATTCAACGTTAAGGTGTCAGCGATAACACATTGAGGCTGGTAAAAGGCCCCGATCATATTTTTACCTAAAGCATGGTTTACTGCCGTTTTTCCACCAACAGATGAATCAACCTGCGACAGCAATGTTGTTGGAATTTGAATAAAGGGTACACCACGCTGATAACAGGCCGCAGCGAAGCCCGTCATATCGCCGATAACACCACCACCCAAAGCAATTAAAGTGACTTTTCGTGAAAATGTCTTTTCTAATAAGGTATCAAATATCTGATTTAAAACATCCAGGTTCTTAAACTCTTCACCATCGGGAAGAATAACCGATTCACAACGATAGTCTGTTAATGAATCAAGCACCTGCTGTAAATACAATGGTGCAATGGTTGTATTACTGACAACAAGTACTTCATTACCCTTGATGTGCTGTGTTAACAACGTTGCTTGTGATAATAAACCTTCACCAATATAAATGGGATAACTACGATCTGCGAGCGATACCTGTAATGTATTCATCATTCTGTTCTTATTGACCCGAGTTTTCTAACTGTTTAATCACTTCACTCACCGCATGACTAATTGACTGCTCACCCGTGCGAAGCTCAATGTCAGCTACACTTTGATAAAGAGGCGTACGCTCTTCTAATAATTTGGCAATCTGTAATTTAGGCTCATCTGTTTGTAATAATGGCCGACTTTTGTCTTTAGAAGTACGTCGATATAACTGTTCTGCCGATGCTGATAGGTAGACGACATTGCCACGAGAACGTAGTGCCCGACGTGTATCATCAGATAAAATGGCGCCTCCGCCGGTTGCTAAAACAATGTCTTTTAATTGTGTTAAATCATCAATAACTTTTTGCTCGCGGGCGCGGAAGCCAGCTTCACCTTCCATTTCAAAGATCCACGAAATAGAAACACCGGTACGTTTTTCGATTTCTTTATCACTATCATAAAAATCGCGGCCGAGTGCTTTAGCTAACTGCCTACCCACTGTAGACTTTCCAGCCCCCATTGGACCCACTAAAAATAGATTACCACTTACCACCTAATTTTATTCCTTACGTTTTATGACAAAAAAAAGCCGACCTAATTATCTAAGCCGGCTTTTCTATATTTTTTAGCCCGTATCAACTTAGAACTTGAGGCTGTCTTTTATTATTTTAGGTGTTATAAAAACAAGCATTTCACGTTTAGTATCTTCATTTAAATTCGTTTTAAATAAGAATCCAACATAAGGTAGATCACCGAAGAATGGCACTCGTGTTGATGATTTAACTTTCTTCTGCTCATAGATCCCACCTAAGACAACTGTCTCACCATTATCTACAAGTACTTGCGTTTTCACACTTCGCGTATCTATACTTGGGATCCCTAAGAATATTTCACCAACCTCATCTTTATTTACTTCAAGGTCCATAATAATTCTATCATCTGGTGTTATTTGAGGTGTAACATCTAATTTTAAAACGGCCTCTTTAAACGATACAGTTGTTGCTCCGCTCGAACTTGCTTCTTGATACGGTATCTCTGTACCCTGCTGAATCGTTGCCATTTTCTGATTTGATGTAATTACTCTCGGACTAGAAACAATTTCACCTTGACCCTCTGCTTGCATTGCCGATAACTCTAATTCTAGAATAGCACCAAGAGGTAATTTTGCTAATGCTAGAGCAAATGTACCTGCAGCGTTTGCAACTGGTAAATCAACATTTAATCTATCTGTTTGCTCCAACGTCTCGCCATTTAGTAATTGAGTAGTTCCATTTAAACTACCGGATGTCGCGATATTACTTATTGGGCCTCCATTAGGGTGTTTTTGAGCTGATGAACCAAACCTAACTCCTAACTCCTTAGTAAAATCATTATTAGCAATAACAATCCTAGATTCAATCAGCACTTGACGAACAGGAATATCTAATTGTTCAATTAACTGATGAACTTGAGCCAACTGCTCTGCCGTGTCGCGCAGTAATAGTGAGTTGGTACGTTCATCAACAGTCACGCTACCTCGTGGCGATAAAAACCCTGTTACCCCAGTTCCATCACCGGTATCATCTTCATCATCAGAATCAAGGATTACTGCCAGCTCAGCTGCTTTTGCGAAGTTAATCTCAACCACTTCTGAATATAAAGGTTCAAGCTCAACACGCTGTTTCTGAGCGGCTAACTCTTGTTTCTCACGTGCTGCAATTTCGGTTGCAGGAGCAATCAGCATCACATTTCCATTTTGACGCATTGCCAAGCCTTTCGTTTTCAAAATAATATCTAGGGCTTGATCCCAAGGAACATTTTTTAATCGTAAGGTTAAGTTGCCCTGAACGGTATCACTTGTGACCAAGTTCATTCCGGTAAAATCTGCTAATAATTGTAATACTGCTCGCACTTCAATATTCTGGAAATTTAGCGATAACTGGTCGCCTTGGTAACCCAATTCATTTTTATTTCCTTCTGCTTTTACTTCATCTGATATTCGCTTTACTTCAACAACTAACATTCCTTCTGATTGATATGCTAAATGTTCAAATTTTCCCGTTGTAGATAATGTTAATTGTGCACCTTTACCTGACTGCACACTATCAATAATTTTTACAGGAGTACCAAAGTCCATCACATCTAATCGACGTTGTAATTTTTCAGGTAACATTACTCCAGCGAGATCAATAACGATAGTGTCTCTTTCTTGATGAACATCAACTGCAGAATTATCATCATTCAGGTGAACCATGACTCGCGCTTCCCCTTTTTCTCCTCTGCGAAAATCGATATCTGTTACCTGCTGATGAGTACCTGTCGCTACAGACGGCTCCGAGCCACCGCCATCAACGGTCACTAAAATCACATTGCCATCTTGCTCAATCTCATAAGCAACTTTCTGATCAAGGTTAATGACCATTCTAGTTCTTTCCCCTGCTTCAATAACAGAGACACTTTTTGTCGCTCCAACATTAATTTGTTGCGTTTTTCTATCTAATTGGTTTCTAACATCAGCAAAATCCAGTACTACACTCGATGGGTTATCAATAGAAAAGGTATTTGGCTTATCAACTGGCTCAGAAAAAGTGAGGATCAACTGTACTTTTTCACCTGACAATGAGGAATAACCTAATGACTGTAAGTCTGCTGCAAAAACATTCCCTGTAGTTGATGCAATTAAGCTTACCAATAAGCATTTTATTATTATTTTAAATTGATGCATTTTTGACGTCCTTCTATCTGCTTTATTGTTAGTTATCATGTTATTTTTATTACTCATCTCTAGCTAGACCTTTAATTTACATCAATAAGGGAAAGGGATGCTTCTCGCTCTAAATATCCGGAATCACCATTTGATACAATTTCCTTCAAGGTGACTTCCTCATCAGAAATAGTCAAAACCTCACCCTCATTAAGCCCCATATAATCACCGACTTTCACTCTATGAATAACACCTTCTGGAGCACGAATTAATGCCCAAAGTCTTTCTTTTTTCAATGTCCCAACCAGCTGAAGATCCTGCAAACCATAGGATTCTAATGCTTCTTTTAGCCGGCTGCTATCAGGCTGGATACCATTATTGACCTTCTCCTTCTCAATTTCTAAAGGCGAATCAATCACTGTTTTAATAAAAGGATTGCGTAAATCCTCTTTTGATGCTGAATATATAAACTTTTTATACGGTTTCACTGGTGGAACAGGGGCTATTTTTGCTTGTTTTGTTGCCTTAACTGTATCCATATATACCGTAATATCTTCTTTATCTTTTTGGCAGCCAAGTAAAAATAAAGCTACAAAGATAAAGACTATTTTATTTGAGTTTCTCATTATTTAATGTCCCTATTACCCATCAGTTTCATCAAAATAACGGTATGTTTTTGCAGTAATTTCCATTGTCATTTTTTCTGACTCTTTACGAGGTGGCGTTAACGTTAAATTATGCATCGTTACAATACGTGGCAATGCCGCTACAGCACTAACAAACTCTCCAAACTGATGAAAACTCCCTGTAACTTTCATTTGAATCGGCAACTCCGCATAAAAATCAACGGGGCGTTCACTACCAGGCTTGAACAAGTCAAACTCTAATCCGTTAACTAATCCTGAGCGAGAAATATCAATCAATAAATCTGCTACTTCACTTTTTTGAGGTAACTGCTTCAACATTGATGAAAAAGAAACTTTCATTTCCTCCATTTGCTCTTTATAAGCATCTAAATTAACTGCTTTGGCATATTTAGTACGATATGATTGCTTTAACGTCTCTTCTTTTGCTTCCGAACTCGCTAACGCTATCTCTTTATCTTTAATAATATAGTAATAGCCAGCACCCCATATCAGTATACATAGCAGAAGGATAGCAAGCGATTTTATGGCAACAGGCCACTCACCGCTTTCATTAAAATCTAACTCACTTAAAGATGACAGTTCCATTATTGCGCTCCATCTTCAGTCTTCGCTTTAGACTCTTTTGTTGTCAACGTAAACTTACGAATAGCTCCGTCTTTATTTGATGTTCGCTGCACCACACCTAAGCTGGGCTCCTCAAACTCATCATTACTTTCTAGTTCACGCATAAAGACAGAGACTCTAGCATTAGCTTGTGCAAAACCATTTATGGTTAGCATCTCTCCTTGTCGTGTTACTTTTTCTAAATAAATACCTTCTGGCACAGTACGTGCCAAGGCATCAAGAACTTTAACAACTTTAGGTCGACTCAATTGCAGTTCTTGTATTACCTGCATTCGGGCAAGCAAACGTTCACGTTGCCTATCTAACGTTTTTATCTCCGCTATTTTTTTATCCAGCTTTGCGATCTCAGTTTGTAAAAACTGATTTCGTGCATCTTGCTTTTCTAATAAATTATCTGCATACAACACAGCACCATACAAAACCACTGCTGCGAAGATAACCCCTGCACCAAGCGCTACAAAAAATTGCTGTTGACGTTCTTGGCGTTTTTCTTCACGCCATGGTAATAAGTTAATATGAGACATTAATCAAAACTCCTCATAGCAAGCCCACAAGCAGTTATCATTGACGGTGCATCATTGGTTAAAGCACTAATCTTAACCTTAGGCCCTAATGTCATATCTACAAATGGATTAGCAACTGTCGTTGGCGTGCTTGTCTCATTTTCTATCATGGCATCCACACCCTGAATGGACGCGCAACCTCCCGCCAGAAGAATATGATCTATTGACTGGTAATGGGTTGATGTTGAAAAGAAAAATTGCAACGCCCTTGTTATTGTATTAGTCATCAAATGTTTGAATGGATCTAAAACTTTGGGTGCATAATCATCTGGAAGATCATTTTCTTTTTTAGCTCGCCCAGCATCTTGAATAGATATACCGTAATGTTGCGCGATATCATCTGTCAGCATTCGGCCACCAAATGTTTCTTCGCGAGTAAACACAATCTTACCATCAACCAACACATGCAATGTAGTAATTGTAGCGCCTGCATCAATTACAGCAACGGTTAAGCCCTGCCCATGTAGGGGCAACTGTGAAGCGACAAAAGAAAATGCATTTTCTATTGTATTACCTTCAATATCGACTATTTTTGGCTTCAACCCTGCCATTTCAAGAACTTCTACACGTGCATCTACATTTTCACTTCGTGAGGCAGCTAAAAGAACATCAACGGCTTCTTCATCAGAACCAGAAGTGCCTAAAACTTCAAAATCTAGTCTAACTTCTTCTAAAGGATAAGGAATATGATTTTCCGCATCAAGCATGATTTGCTCTTCCATCTCCCTCTCTGAAAGAGCACTCGGGTATGAAATTACTTTGGTAATTGTAGAATTTGCTGAAACGGCAACGGCAGCCGAAGTCGCTTTTGTATTAGAGCGTTTAACGGCACGCCTAATCGCGTTAGCTACAGCCTCATTGTCTTCAATTTTACTTTCGACAACAGCACCATTAGATAAGGGCTCGACAGCATATGATAACACCACATACTTATCTCCTTTTTTACCTAACTCGAGTACTTTCACTACCGATGAGCTAATATCTACCCCTAAAAGGGATTGGCTGGTTCTTCCAAACATGTGCTGCCTCAATTGCCAATTAACATTTACTACCTAGACTTAATGTAGTTTCTTAAGACTATAGCGTACATACCGATGAAACACAATACAAGTCAAGGTATTCAAACTGTTTTCGATATACGCCAGAATATATGAATTCTTTTTACTCCGTTCGAATATTATATACTTATCACAAATCTACATTCTTCGAAATTATACAAGAACTTTTATGCCAACTTTTTTACGCCGACTATCCCGTTTAATATTATTGCTACTCCTTTCCGCAATAACGCTAGTTTCAGTAATTTACTTTCTCCTTGTCCCTGATCTTCCTAATATAGACAGCTTAAAAGAAACTCAACTTCAAGTACCGTTAAGAATATTCAGCTCAGAAGGCAAACTCATTGCTGAATTTGGTGATAAGCGACGAACCCCAGTTGAATACAAAAACATCCCACAGTCCTTAGTTCACGCTATTCTAGCCTCTGAAGATGATCGTTTTTTTGAACACCCAGGGGTTGATTATCAAGGAATTCTTCGTGCGGTCTACTCTCTTGCTACAACTGGTGTTAAAGCCCAAGGTGGTAGTACAATCACGATGCAAGTCGCGCGAAACTTCTTCTTAAGCCGTGAAAAAACCTATTTACGTAAACTAAATGAAATTATTCTCTCTCTACAGATAGAGCAGGTCCTTAGTAAAGAGGAGATCTTAACCTTATATTTAAATAAAATTTACTTGGGCAACCGTGCCTATGGTGTTGCTGCAGCATCTGAAGTTTATTATGGAAAGCAGTTACAAGAACTTAGTCTGCCCGAGTTTGCAATGATTGCAGGCCTACCTAAAGCCCCCTCAACATTCAACCCCATTGTTAACCCTGAACGGGCTCAATTACGTCGAGATTATGTGCTACGCCGCATGTGGCAAGTCGGATATATATCACAACAAGACTATGAATCAGCTATTCAAGCCCCGCTCACATCAACTTACCATAGCCGTAATATTGAGGTCTATGCACCCTATATCGCTGAAATGGTTCGCACTGAACTTATCGAAAGATATGGTGATAATGCCTACAATATGGGCCTGAATGTTTACACGACAATCAGAGAAAAACATCAAAATGCTGCCAATAATGCAATTCAATCAGCATTATTAGCTTATGACAAGCGACATGGTTACCGAGGTGCTATCAAGAACATTTCCTTAACCGAGAATATGAAATCAGAAGATTTTGAGCAGGCTTTATCTAATATCAATCCTATTGGACCATTACAGCCAGCGCTTGTTATTTTAACCGAAGTCAGTCTTGCCCATATTTATGTAAAATCTCATGGGCTTGTCACCTTAGAGTTAAGCTCACTTTCTTGGGCTAGAAAGAAGATTTCAACTAACCGGCGAGGAAAAACAATTAAGCAGGTTACTGATGTATTAGTTACTGGCGATCAAATCTATTTACAGCAAGATGCTAAAGGTCAATGGCAATTAGCTCAACTCCCTGAAGCTCAAGGTGCTTTTGTTGCTGTATCTCCTTATGATGGTGCGGTTACCGCTCTTAATGGTGGTTTTGAATACTTTCAAAACAAATTTAATCGTGCCACTCAATCACGTCGTCAACCTGGCTCTGGTTTTAAACCTTTTTTATACTCGGCAGCATTAGAGAAAGGCTATACCGCAGCCAGCATAATAAATGATGCTCCAGTTGTCTTTGATGATCCCAGTATAGAAAATGTTTGGCGTCCAGAGAACTACAGTGGCAAGTTCTATGGCCCAACTCGCTTACGTGTAGCATTAACACACTCCAGAAACCTTGTCTCAATCAGGATCCTAAGAGACATTGGTGCGAATTATGTGATTGATTATGCCAAGCAATTTGGATTTGATACGACCCAAATGCCTAACAGCCTATCACTTGCATTAGGGAGTGGTAATGCAGCCCCTTGGGATATGGCTCGAGCTTATTCCGCCTTAGCCAATGGTGGTTATCGAATTGAACCCTATATCATCCAACGCATCGAAGATCCTTCAGGTGCAATCATCATGCAAGCAGAGCCTGAAACAGTGTGTGAAACATGTGTTGTTTCTGATGACGACATAACCGCTAACGATCAAACTATAGCCCTTAGACCTGCTACCCGCATCATGACGCCTCAAAATAATTATATTATGAATAGTCTGCTACGAGATGTGGTCCAATATGGTACTGGACGAAAAGCGATGAAGATTGGAAGACATGACTTAGCAGGAAAAACAGGCACAACTAATGATCAAATCGATGCTTGGTTTAATGGCTTTCACCCCGAATTAGTAGCCATTAGTTGGGTTGGTTTTGACTCACCTAAATCATTAGGCCGATATGAAACAGGTGGTAAAGCCGCACTGCCCATGTGGATAGATTTCATGAAAGTAGCCCTTGATGATGTGCCTGAATCACCATTACAGCAAGCTGTTAATATGGTCACTGTTAACATAGATCCAAGTACAGGCTTACTCAGTGCGCCCGACAGTCAAGAGGCTATCAGCGAAACATTCAGAGAAGAATATGTACCAACGAAAACAACGCCACCCGCAGACTTACTCAGCATGCCAAGCAATAGCCCAGATGCAGATGTAACAGCACCGACAGATTTATTTTAAAATACTTCAAAGTGTAAAGAGCCCCAAAGGCAGGCATAACGAGTGGGTTGCAGTATTTACTTTCTAGTATTGTGTTTTAATTTTGCACTTTAAGCTGGCATGGGTATCGCTGTTTACTTTATTACCTTCGCCTGCTGACCTCTTTCTAGTTCACCATTAGGATAGTGACCATTGAGTAATTTTAGTTGTAATAGAGCGCTATTACTTATCCTGGATTTCCTCGCCCAAGCTGGATAATTATCACTTTTTTGAACCCTAACAACATCTATAGTTAATGATTTTGCCAATAACTTCTCTGATTTAGATAGGCGGCGTAAACTTTTAGCAGTTCGAATAAATTCAACATCTACTTGATCAAAATGATGCTCATCTTTCACACTCGAAAAGAATACAAATGCTTTGCCACCAAGGTAAATCACCGAGATTCGAGCCTGTTTCCCTTGCTCTGAGATCAGACCTGTATAACCTTCTAAATTATTGGAACGAAGGGCCCGTCCTTCTTTTATATTTTCTAACTTTAAACGCTGTTTAATAAAGTTTTGAGGCGATACTTTTCGATTAATATCAACTGCTCTCAATTCAATAAAAGCATTCCCTCCCGCGGATACAGCTTGAAGTCTATCGGGGTGGTTTAGCACCTGCCACCCAAGCGGGAAATCAACAGCAAAGTTCATTGCTAAATGATAAAAATGATGCTCACTACGAATACCCTGCTCTTCACTATCGCCAAAAACTAAGCCATTAATCCTCTGCAAGTATTCAGGTCGCAGTCTTTTCCCTTGTTTTCCTGCAGAAAAACGATCTGCATCAGCTACAACTTCATGTAACCGTGTGTCATTGTCTGGGTGGCTTGCAAATAAACCGTGGTAGCTTTGAACTTTCCGTCCTTGTTTTGCAGCCTGTTCTGCCGCAAATATTTCTTGAGATTTTAATACTCTAATAACATCAATCATCGCCTTCGGATCATACCCTGCTTTAGCAAGATACTCCGCACCCAAGCCATCAGACTCTAATTCATGTTCACGCCCATAACCGCTCAATAATGCACCACCAAAAAGGTTAAACAAGTCATGTGATGGTCCAGCACGTAACTCAGGAAAGAAAAGCGATCCAATGGTATAGGCTAAACCAGCCGCTTGTGAGGCACTTTGTTGACGCACGCCATGTCTTGCTGTCACGTGACCAATTTCATGGCCCAAGACGGCTGCCAACTCTGCTTCTGAGTTAAGATAGGCCATTAAGCCTCGAGTGATATAGATATAACCACCCGGTAAGGCAAATGCATTAATGACTGGTGAGTCCAGAACGGTAAAACGATAGATTAAATCACTACGGTGACTAAGGCTCGCCAGACGCGTGCCCACAGATTGAACATACGCTTGTAACACTTCATCATTGTAGCGACCATATTGTTCAATAATCTTAGGGTGATTAGTTCGACCAATAGCAAGCTCACTATCTTCACTCAACATGACAAAGTCATGATTACCACTTACAGGATTTTGAGCACAAGCTGTTAACCCCAGAAACAACAAAGCCCCGGCTAAATAGCAGAGGCTTTGAACTCGGATTCGACCTGCACCAAAAAGTACAAACACGTTTAATCCTTAATTTATGCAAGGCTCAATAATGAGCCAAACAAATTATTTTCCGTATTTTTGACGGAATTTATCAACACGACCAGCAGTATCAAGCATTTTTTGCTTGCCTGTGTAGAACGGGTGACACTCTGCACAAACATCCAAGCTCAAAGCAGTGCTGCGAGTAGAACGTGTTTTAAAAGAGTTACCACAGCTACAAGTAACATCGATCTCGCTATATTCTGGATGGATATCCGCTTTCATATCTATTCTCGTTAATGTTTTAAAAATATATTTAGTCTAGAAAAATAAAATCTAGACTTTTGAACCGCACAATTCTACCGATCAATCCAAGTTACAGCAAGTGCTATTTACTAAAATACTGCTCGTATTAGCGTTCAGCGACTAATAACGCTTGGTTTCGCCAACCTTGTTGATGGTTACCTAATAACGATTCTTCACGATAAACCCGTAAACTCATAGACTTAAATAAAGTAATCAGTTCATTATTTGCCAACAAATAGTCCGGATTAGTCGGCCCCTGCTGACCAACCTTTTCCTGACAATAAGTTTGATAAAATAACAGCCCGCCCGGTTTCAATGCTTTAATGAGATCCGAACATAAAGTACGATCTAAAAAACAACTAACAACCAAGACATCTATACTCGCCTCTTCAGGCGGTGACTGAATAACATCACGCACCTGAGCATCAATAGAGACACCTATCGACTCTGCAAAATGAGATAGCTGTTCAATCGCAACAGAAGAAGAATCCCAAGCAGAAACACTCAAACCTACTTGCGCAAGTAGCAATGCATTGCCTCCCTGACCGCAAGCCAAGTCAAGCGCCACACCTTGTGATGGCAATAAGTGTTTATTCTGCTCTAAAACAAGAGAAGCCCTTGGCTCTACTACTTTTTGGCTATAAATAGCATCCCACTTAGCTGATGAATCAGTCACAATTACCTTCTCCAAAATGCAGGCGTTAGCACTACTAATAATGTGAAGATCTCTAGGCGTCCCAACAACATTGCAACACAAAGCACCCATTTAGATGCCGAGTTGATCTCGCCAAAATTAGCGCCCACATCACCCAAGCCTGGGCCCAGATTATTAAGGCAGGCAGTCACTGCAGAAAATGAGGTGACAATATCTAAGCCTGTTGCCATCAATAATAAATACATGATCATGAAGCTAAATATATACAGTGCAAAAAAACCCCATACAGCCCCAACTACTTTGGGAGGCAAGGCTTTATTATTTACTTTTATCGAAAAAACCGCATTAGGATGGATCAGACGTAAAATTTCTCGATAACCCTGTTTAAATAGCAACATTACACGGATAACCTTCATTCCTCCACCCGTGGAGCCAGCACAACCACCGACATAACTGGCCAATAACAACATAATGGGTAAAAAACCTGGCCAAAGTGAATAATCAGTTGTCGTAAAACCCGTTGTTGTCCCTATCGATACAGCCTGAAACACACCTTGATGGATTGCCGTCCAAGGAGTGTCAAAGGTGTGGGTAAAATAGAGGTATGTCGATGTGACAATTGACAATAAAGCTAAAATCGATAAATACACTCGTAATTCAGAATCTGCAAAATAATGACGTATAGAACGATGTCGCCAAGATAAAAAATGAAGTGAGAAGTTCATACCTGCCAGTAACATAAAGGCCACGGTAATCATTTCAATAGTTGCACTATCAAAAAACCCCATACTAGCATCATGCGTTGAGAAGCCACCAATAGCAACCGTTGAAAAACTATGCCCAACAGCATCAAACCATGTCATACCCGCCCACTTAAATGCCAATGCACATGAGATCGTTAAGGTCAGGTAGATATACCAAAGTGCTTTTGCTGTTTCTGTGATACGTGGCGTTAACTTCGAATCCTTCATTGGCCCAGGAGTTTCAGCACGGTACAATTGCATACCACCGACACCCAATAGCGGTAAAATCGCAACAGCTAATACAACAATCCCCATCCCCCCCAGCCACTGTAAAAACTGGCGATAAAACAATACTGCTTTAGGTAAATCATCTAATCCGGTTAGTACCGTTGCACCCGTTGTCGTTAAACCAGACATTGATTCAAAAACCGCATCTGTAAACGACATTGCAGGAACTTGGGTCATATAAAAGGGAATAGCACCGGAGACACCAAGCGTCACCCAAAACATCACCACCACTAAAAAACCATCACGTATTTTTAATTCTTTGCGGTGCTTTCTTACCGGCAACCAAAATACAAATCCGGTCACTAATAATAAGAGAAAAGCATCGATGAAAGCTTGAGTTGAGCCATCTTGATAATATATTGATACAGCTATTGGCGGTAATAAGGTAAAGCTAAACAGGCCGAGTAAGATACCTAGAATGCGTTGTATGGTTAAAAACTGCATTATTTCGCCTGTTTATTTGAATCAATGCGCCGATAATACGCCCACAACAACAACATGAATAGTGATAATAACCATATCGGTGCCTTCCCCCAGACGACATAAGGCGTTACACCGTGTCTTGGTTGCACATTAACGGTTAGGACAGCTTCTTGAAACTGCTCTGTTTGCTCAACTAACTGACCATCAAAACGTATTAGTGCCGAAATACCATTTGTTGTTGCTCTTAATAGAGGCCGCCCCACTTCTAGCGCACGATTTTGAGATATTTGTAAATGCTGATGAGGTGCAAATGAATCGCCATACCACGCATTATTAGTCGCATTAACCAACAAACTAGCTTCAGGAACGCTTTGCAACACTTCTGAAGAAAAAGCATCTTCATAACAAATCGACAAGCCAACTGTTTGTCCTGCCACCTTTATGAGGGGTTGCACTTCTGGCCCAGGACGAAAAGCGGACATAGGCAGATCAAAGAATTGAATTAAACCTCGTAACCATTCGAGTGGGACATAGTCACCAAAAGGCACTAAATGACGTTTAAAATAAAACTGTTCTTCTTGCCCTAAAGACATCATTCCATTGAAGTAATGCCCCGTTTCTTGATTTAGTACCGGCAAGCCCAACAATAACTCCGTGTCGTTTTCAGCTGCTAACTTAGCTAAAGGATCAAGATAAAATTCTTTAGCTTGGTGATGAAAAATGGTTACCGCATTTTCAGGCCAGATAATTAAATCACTGTCCCAATTCTGCTCTGTTCTCGCTTGGTATAGCGCCAATGTTTTAAATAACTGCTCAGGATCCCATTTAATTTCCTGTGGAATATTACCCTGAATAATACTGACCTTAAGAGATTCATCAATGGGCTGCGTCCAGCTTTGATACTTTAATCCTTGTCCGCCAACCCAAATAATCACCGTTGCGATAACGGGCCATATTAACTTCTGTTTCCATGCTGAAACTAAGAACCCCGCAGATAAGGCTACGAGGAATGAAACACCTAACACTCCTATCACCGGTGTATAACCACCCAATGGACCATCGATTTGTCCGGCACCTAACTCTAGCCATGGGAAACCAGTTAAAAACCAGCCTTTAAACCACTCAAAAAGAAGCCATGACACAGGTAATAATAAGGCATAATCACGTAGCAAAAATGTTGGAGCCGACACTTTTTTAACTACCCAACCTAAAACCCCAAGGTATAGAGATAAAAAGCCAACAAACAAACTTGTTAATAATCCGGCTAAAAATAGATTGGCCTGTCCAAAGTCATGAATAGCAACATAAACCCAAGAAATACCGACACCAAAGAAACCTAAGCCAAAGACAAAGCCAAGCCATCCAGCTTGTTTTGGAGAAGAATCACTCCAGAGAGAAAACAAAAGGGAGAGACTCACTATCGCCAGAAAATAATAGTGGAATGGGGAGAATGACAATGGCAATATTGCACCGGCAAACAGTGCTATTGCATATTTATAACGTAGCGGTTGAATCATTCACTCATCTCATGGCTTATTAAACGACGGATAGCCATCATGTTATTTTTAGACTTCGTCACTACCAACTTGTGACTCGTTGTTTTGCAACACACGCATTTCTAATAAATGAATACGTCGATTATCCGCTCGCATCACTGTAAATTGAAATTTACCTATCGTCACTTTCTCATCACGAGCAGGCAGGTGACCAAAATGATTCATAACAAACCCACCTACCGTATCAAAATCATCATCATTCCAATTTTCATTAAAATAATCATTAAAGTCTTCAACTTCTGTCAAAGCTTTAATCGTATATGTAGACTCATCATGTTTGAGAATCGGGGCATCATCATCAATATCATGCTCATCCTCAATTTCACCGACTATTTGCTCCAACACATTTTCAATCGTAACCATGCCTGCCACACCACCATATTCATCGACAACAATGGCCATATGATTTCGGCGTGCACGAAACTCACGTAACAAGACATTGAGGCGTTTACTTTCTGGAATAAATACAGCCGGCCGCATTATTTCACGCAAATCAAACTCAAACTTATCTGCCGAGACAACGGCAGCTAACAGATCTTTGGCCAATAATATGCCAATCACATCATCACGATCATCATCTATGACAGGGAAACGTGAATGAGCCATTTCAGTGATTAACTTTAAGGTGTCTTCAGCAGAGGAATCACGCGATACCATCACAACTTGTGAGCGGGGAATCATCACATCACGGGCCTGCATTTGTGACACGCTGAGGGCTCCCTCAACAATGGATAATGCTTCCGCATCAAGAATATGTCGTGTTGAGGCATTGCGAATCACCTCTATCAGTTGTTCTTGATTTTTCGGTTCAGAAAAGCGTTTTGTTAACCGTTGTAGCCACGTCAAACTCGTTTTTGAGCGACTCGATCGTCCTTCACTCATAGTTGTTTCTCTTGATAGGGATTATCAATATTCACTGATTGTAAAATAGTCACTTCCAATGCTTCCATTATGTCTGCTTCATCATCTTCAATATGATCATAACCTAATAAATGTAAACAGCCATGCACTACAAGGTGAGCCCAATGGTTATCTAATTTCTTTTCTTGCTCAAGTGCTTCTTTTTCAACAACTGGCACACAAATAATAAGATCGCCTAGCAAACGAGGTTCCATTGGCATAGGGCTGTCAAATGGAAAGGAAAGCACATTAGTTGGCCCCTCTTTACCGCGATAGCTTGAATTTAATTCAGCGCTTTCTTCTTCACCCACCAGACGAATGCTCAGTTCACACGCTTCATTTAACTGTTTTAACGCAGCCTCAACCCAATGCTCAAATAGCGCCTGTTCAGGAACCACGCCATCATAAACTACTTGAATATCAACAATCGCAGTCATTAAACTCGCTCGGCACTTTCGTACGCTAGGATCACTTTTTGTACTAAGGAATGACGGACTACATCCTTGGCTTGGAAAAAGGTAAAGCCAATCCCCTCAACATCTTTCAAAACTTCAATTGCATGACGTAAACCCGATGATTGGGCATTAGGTAAATCAATTTGAGTAATATCGCCGGTGATCATAGCTGTGGAGTTATAGCCCAAACGGGTCAAAAACATCTTCATTTGTTCTTTGGTGGTATTTTGAGCTTCATCCAAGATAATAAAAGATTCATTTAAAGTTCTACCACGCATATAAGCTAAAGGCGCAACTTCAATCACATTTCGCTCAATCAGTTTGGCGACACGCTCAAAACCTAGCATTTCATATAATGCGTCATATAGGGGCCGCAAATAAGGATCCACCTTCTGACTTAAATCACCCGGTAAAAACCCTAATTTCTCACCCGCCTCAACCGCAGGGCGAACTAATAAGATTCGGCGTACAAAATCACGCTCTAACGCTTCCACCGCACAAGCTACCGCTAAATAGGTTTTACCTGTTCCAGCAGGACCGATACCGAAGTTAACATCATACGTCATTGCCTTACGCAAATAATCTTGTTGGTTTTCGCCTCGCGCCTTAACCAAGCCTCGCTTAGTCTTAATCACAACTTCTTGTTGCTCAACCTCAACACGAGTTTCAGAGCCATCTGCTTGTCTGATCGCTAGGTGTACTTGTTCCGGCACTAAAACTGTTTGTGCTGTTTCAGCATATAACTCATGAATAACGTCTTGCACCTTAGTTAAAAAATCAGACTTACCAATGATTTGAAACTTCACGCCCCGGTTATTAATCTCAACACCAAAACCACGCTCCATCATTCTTAAATGTTCATCAAGATGACCACACAGGTTCGCTAACCGCGGATTATCCGCCGGACTAAGTTCAAAACTAATACTGTCTAATGACGGTGTTGCAGTTGTCAAAATTTGATTTCCAATTTATTACAGAATAACGCTATCGGCAAGCAGTTCACCACGCAAAGAATTACTATATGTTTCCGTGATTTTCACATCGACAAATTTACCTATCAACGATGAATCACCAGCAAACACAACAGAACGATTATTCTCTGTTCGCCCTTTGATTTCACCTTCGACTCGTTCGGCAACTCGTTCAACCAAAATTCGTTGTATTGTTCCCAACATTGCTTTGCTGTGAGCCGCTTCTTGCTCAAGCAATTGTTCTTGAATGAGCTTCAAACGCTTCTTTTTGACATCATCTGAAACGGAATCAATAAATGCCGCAGCAGGTGTACCCGGACGGGCACTATAAATAAAGCTAAACGAGTGATCAAAGTTCATCTCCTTAACTAAATCGAGCGTTGCTTGAAAATCAGCATCACCTTCATCTGGAAAACCAATGATAAAGTCACTTGATAAACTGATATTAGGTCTAACTTTTTGTAAGCGACGAAGTTTAGCTTTATATTCAATTGCAGTATGACCACGCTTCATCATCGCTAAAATACGATCAGAACCTGATTGAATCGGTAAATGCACATGGTTCACCAGCTCAGGTACTTCAGCAAAAGCATCGATTAAACTATCTGAAAACTCAACAGGATGAGAGGTCGTAAAGCGAATACGATCGATACCTTCAATGGCAGCAACATAATGAATGAGTAACGCTAAATCAGCAGCATCACCATCATCCATATCGCCTTGGTAGGAATTTACATTTTGACCTAGCAAGTTCACTTCACGCACACCTTGTGCAGCCAGTGCTCGAATTTCAATAAGTACTTTATCAACAGGACGACTTACTTCTTCACCACGAGTGAAAGGAACAACGCAGAACGTACAATACTTACTACAACCTTCCATAATTGAAACAAAAGCCGAAGGTCCATCAGCTTTCGCTTCTGGTAAGTTGTCGAACTTTTCTATTTCAGGGAAAGTAATATCAATACGTGGTTTATGACTTTTCTTAACGTCAGTAATCATCTCAGGTAGACGATGTAATGTCTGCGGGCCAAAAATCACATCAACATAGGGTGCTCGACGACGAATAGCATCACCCTCTTGGCTAGCGACACAACCACCGACACCAATAATTAAGTCAGGTTTATCATCTTTCCACTTCTTCCAACGCCCTAACTGATGAAACACTTTTTCTTGTGCTTTCTCACGGATCGAACACGTATTCAGTAATAACACATCCGCTTCTTCAGCTACATCAGTTACTTCTAATTGGTGGGACTGCGCAAGTACATCTACCATTTTTGATGAATCATATTCATTCATCTGACAACCAAATGTCTTTATATAAAGTTTACCGGCCATTCAACACTAAAATCATAAAATTAAGATCGACTAGAATACTCGTTTTAGACGCTTAACTCAAAAATAAGTGATTGTTTTTATTAAAAACAGTATATTGCTTGTGTAAATTCAAATCTAAAGGAATAGATGAATGGCAATTAAAGATTGGCCTGCGGATGAAAGGCCTAGAGAGAAGTTACTACAAAAAGGAGCTCACACCTTATCTGATGCTGAATTGCTCGCCATTTTCCTACGAACAGGTGTAACCGGGCTTTCTGCAGTTGAACTAGCACGCCAATTACTAGCACAATTTGGTAGTCTTCGTGCTTTGCTCGAAGCGGATCAAAAGCAATTTTGCCAACATCATGGACTGGGGCCTGCAAAATACACTCAGCTACAAGCTGTATTAGAAATGAGTCGACGCCATCTTGAATCGACCTTAACTCGTGGTGATGCCTTGACTGACGCGGCGATGACCAAGAATTATTTACAACAACGTTTGCGTGCTTATCCTCATGAAGTATTTGCCTGCTTATTCCTCGACAATAAACACCGTATGATTTCTTATGACGAACTTTTCCGAGGCACTATAGATGGTGCAAGTGTATACCCCCGAGAAGTCGTCAAACAGGCACTCGCACATAATGCTGCTGCAGTCATTTTTGCACACAACCACCCTTCTGGAATTGCTGAACCAAGCCAAGCTGATTATGCGATTACGACACGATTAAAGTCCGCCTTAGCTCTGGTTGATATTCGAGTTCTAGACCATATCGTGATTGGTGATGGTGAGACTGTATCGCTTGCTGAAACAGGCCATATTTAATCCAAGTAGCTTATTCGGCATCAAATGGTTTTTCAGAAAACACCTTCTTACCTGTAAACATAGCCGATACCAAACCATTACGCTCCCGTAACTCAGTTACCACCACGCCTAATAAATGCAAGAGTACCGCAGCCAACAAAACGTAAAAAGTATAATAATGCACGGTAATAAACGGCTTTCTAAAATCACGCATTTCTTTATATGAAGCATCATCAATACCGTCTTTAGAATAAGGTTTCACGCTATCTACCGTAGATGAATCAACCGCTACCCATTCTTTAATCGTATTACCGAAAGGCGGCATATACACATCGGTTCCAGCGAGAACCAATCCCGTTACAGCCTGAACACTCAATAATAAGAACAATAGCCCAACCATTAAACGGGCAATGGGGTTATGACCTAAAAAACCCACCGGCGTTCCAGACTTTGCACCAATCATCATCGCTGCTAATTGAGTGCG
>ENA-OSET01001761-OSET01001761.1-sediment-metagenome-genome-assembly--contig:-NODE-1761-length-21935-cov-2.831549_pt1 | contig 21935 bp, 16 predicted proteins | sample MGYA00237882_ERZ534229 | MGnify/ENA primary metagenome ERZ534229 (study PRJEB26408, sample SAMN06266212) | sediment metagenome | isolation source: Hudson Canyon methane seep mesocosm | place... | reverse complement strand
AACTGACCTTCCATTGGAAAAACATACTGTGTCAGCCAATCCATCAACTTCAGATCGTCTGCCATGCCTCGGAAAAGAGTCATTGCCGTGTGAGTATGTCCATTGACAAGCCCCGGCATCAAGATTCTGTTTTTGCCTTTTATCTTTTGTTTTGCGGTATAGAGCTTGTCGATCTCCTGACGGGTGCCAACTGCAACGATATCAAACCCCACTACAGCTACAGCCCCATTTTCAATAACGGGCTCGTCCCCAACCATTGTTAACAAATAATCGCCATAGACGATGGAGTCTACTTTGGTTTTATTCGCAGCAAGGGCCTGGGTAGCAAATAATGCAGGCAACAGAGTTAACAAAATAAGACCGCGTATTACTTTTTGCACTGAAGCCGATTTATATTGCATAGTGGTACCTGTAACTTTGGGATTTGATGATTCGAAGTTGTAGCGGGGCTGGAATCAACCCCGCCTGATTGCGCTTTATTTAGTGCCAAAGATCTTATCGCCGGCGTCACCTAAACCTGGCAGGATATAGCCTTGTTCATTGAGACGCTCGTCAATAGACGCGGTAAAGATATCAACGTCAGGATGGGCGACCCTGACTTTTTCAATGCCTTCAGGAGCCGCGACCAGAACCAATGCACGAATTTGTTTACATCCCTGCTTTTTGATCATATCAATCGCGGCGATCATGGACCCACCGGTGGCCAACATTGGATCAACAACTAGAGCCAAACGTTGATCAATTTCTTTGGCCAGTTTTTCGAAATACGCGACCGGCTCCAGAGTTTCCTCATCCCGATAAAGCCCAACAACAGAGATTTTGGCACTTGGAATCAGCTCCATTACACCGTCCAACATTCCCAATCCCGCGCGGAGAATAGGTACTATTGTGATCTTTTTCCCTTTAATCCGCTCAACTTGAACCGGACCACACCACCCTTCCAGCATATACTGCTCAAGGGCCAAATCTCTGGTAGCCTCATAGGTTAACAGGCATCCGGTTTCCGCAGCCAACTGCCGGAAATCCCGGGTGCTAATACCCGCGGCCCGCATCAGCCCAATTTTGTGTTTAACCAGCGGATGGTTTATTTCATGTACACTCATGAGAAGATCCTTATTTCCAGTGAGATTCTTTTAGTCGTCGAGCAGTAAAACACTTTCCAGCGCCAGTGTAATCATATCATTTAAGGACGTCTGACGCTGATCGCCCGGCATTGCTTCACCGCGTCGAATATGGTCAGTGACTGTACAAATAGTTAGCGCTTTCGCCCCATATTCAGCAGCCACACCGTAGAGCCCCGCCGCTTCCATCTCCACGCCAAGCACATTATAACGTTCCATCACGTCAAACATTTCAGGCTCTGGTGTATAAAACAGGTCGGCTGAGAAGATATTGCCCACTTTTGTTGTCAGTTTCAGATTTTCAGCGGTCGTGACTGCATTGGAAAGCAATTCATAGTCGGCAATGGCTGAGAAATCATACCCTTTAAAACGAATGCGGTTGACGTTGGAATCAGTGCAGGCACCCATTCCGATAACAACATCTCTCAGGTTGATATTTTCACTCACGGCGCCACAGCTGCCCACACGAATAATATGGCTCACGCCAAATTCTGTAATGAGCTCTTTTGCGTAAATCGAAATTGAGGGAATTCCCATTCCCGATCCCATAACAGAAACTGCCTTGCCTTTATATTCGCCGGTATAACCCAGCATGCCACGCAGTTCATTAACCTGTTTAACGTTCTCGAGAAAATTCTCTGCAATGTATTTTGCTCGCAGTGGATCACCAGGCATAAGAACTACGCTGGCAAAGTCATTGGCTTCTGCATTAATGTGAGCTGTCATAATAACCTCAAAAATATCTAATTAACTGGCGAGAAAGCTCTCGCCATATTCAAGTGCTGACAAACCGAGGTGGCTTGCCAGGCTTTGGCCGATGTCGGCAAATGATTTTCTGCGCCCCAGGGAGCCCGCCTCTACCTTTTGTCCGTAAACGAGCACCGGCACATGTTCACGCGTGTGATCACTTCCGGGCCAGGTAGGGTCACAACCGTGATCGGCTGTAATCACTAACACATCGTCTTCTTTCATTGCCGCCAGAAATTCAGGCAGTCGCGCATCAAAATATTCAAGCGCGCCGGCATAACCGGCAAAATCTCTTCGGTGTCCATACTCGGAGTCAAAATCAACAAAATTGGTAAAAACTAAACTTCGGTCCCCAGCCTCTCCAAGTGCTTTAACGCTGGCATCAAACAAGTCTTCTAGACCATTGGCTTTTACCTTCCGACTTATACCCTGAGCGGCAAAGATGTCTGATATCTTTCCTACCGCAATGACTTCGCCACCCTCATTATGGAGGTGATCCAGGAGGGTTGGTGCGGGGGGTGGCAATGAGAAATCTCTTCGATTGCCGGTTCGCTTAAAATCTGACGGATCCTGACCCAGGAATGGACGGGCAATCACCCGGCAGATATTGTATTCGGCCAGGAGTTCATAGGCTATTTGGCAAATTTCCATCAGCCGTTCGAGACCGAAACTTTCTTCGTGACAGGCAACCTGGAAAACACTGTCTGCAGAGGTGTAAACAATGGGTTTACCTGTTTGTTTATGCTCTTCACCCAACCGCGCGATAATCTCAGTGCCAGAGGCGCTACAGTTACCAAGAACGCCAGGGAGTTGCGCTTTTTCGATGAATTTATTCAGAAACTCTTCCGGAAAGCTATTTTCCTTTTCAAGAAAATAACCAAAATCGAACAAGACGGGAACCCCTGCCATTTCCCAGTGACCGCTGGAAGTATCCTTGCCGCTGCTTAATTCCTCTGCGTGCCCGTAGGCGCCTTTGACAGGAATGTCCAGATCGACACCGGCAGGAAAGTTGCCGGTACTTTCCTGTGCGGCATGCATTAGCCCAAGGCTTGTCAGGTTAGGGATTTTTAATTCTCCCTCACGATTAACATTGGCCTCGCCCGCGGCACATCGCGCAGCTATATGCCCCAATGTATCAGCACCTACATCGCCAAACTTATCGGCGTCATTACTGGCGCCAACTCCGAAGGAATCCAAAACTAAAATAATGGCCCGTTTCATATCAATTTCTCCTACTTCGAGAATTCAAAAGTCATACTTGTTTCACTACACCAGTGAAACAAAAAATCCTGCCAGAACCGCACTCATCAGGTTCGACAAAGAACCTGCGGCTACTGCCTTCATACCCATTCGTGCAATGTCGTGTCTACGCTTAGGCGCCATGCCACCGAGTCCGCCCAATAAAATGGCGATAGAGGACAAGTTTGCAAAGCCACACAAAGAGAAGATCGCAATGATCTGTGCCTGATCAGAGAGTGTATCTTTCAGGCGTACAAATTCGACATAGGCAACAAACTCATTCAATACCAACTTCTGGCCAATCAGGCTGCCAATTGAAACCGCATCGTGCCAGGGTGTACCGAGCACCCAGGCTAAGGGGGCCAGCAACCAACCCAGAATTTGTTCGAGCGTTAAGCCCTCATAACCAAAGATGCCTGCTGTGCCACCAATAAGTCCATTAATCAAGGCAATCAGGGCAATAAAGGCCACCAACATCGCACCGATATTCATGGCGAGCTTCAGGCCCGTTAAGGCGCCACCCGCAGCTGCATCGATTACATTAACGGGTTCTTCATCGTCATCAAACGCAACATCTTCAGCTGAGTCATCGGGCACTTCGGTTTCAGGTTTTATGATCTTTGCCATTAACAGGCCACCGGGTGCGGCCATAAAACTTGCAGCGATCAAATACTTTAGTTCAACCCCCATGCTGGCGTAACCGGCGAGCACGGCCCCGGCGATCGAGGCGAGTCCGCCGGTCATTACCGCAAAGAGCTCAGACTGAGTCATTTTGTTGATATAAGGACGAATCACCAGTGGCGCTTCGGTTTGACCTACAAAGATATTAGCCGTTGCGGAAAGTGACTCGGTTTGACTGGTGCCCAGGGCACGTTTGACCAGACCACCCAAAAAGTTCACAACCTTTTGCATGACACCCAAATAATAGAGCACAGACATTAAAGCTGACAGAAAGACAATAATGGGAAGAACATTAATGGCAAAAATAAACCCGAGCTTGTGCCTGGCCAAATCGCCAAACATGAAGCTCACACCATCATTGGCATAATTAATTACGTTTTGAACGCCACCGGCTACGGAGGCCAGAATTTCTTTACCGACAGGCACATATAAAATCAGGGCGGCGAGTCCAGCCTGTATCGCAAAGGCTCCTCCTACCGTTCTCAGGTTAATCGCTCTTCTGTTATCAGAAAGCGACAACGCAATCCCCAGTAATACAACAATTCCAAGCAGACTAATCACTCGTTTTTATCCTTATTCTAGGTGGTGAAAAATGGTTGAAAAACCAAGGCACTTAATCGTTTAAGTTTAGGCGATATAGTAGCCCACATAAGCCCTGTCAATCAAGTAACTGTAGCAGTTTTAAGCAATTTTAATACCTTGGAATTTTAAAAATTGCCGACCAGCGATACCTTCGAGACCAGAGATGTAGTATTAATCTAAAAACAAGATTCTAAGGACAAAAAGTTTGATTAGACGTAAGTAGATACAACACGTAAAATTCAGAGGTATTTTGGAATTACCACATCAAATTTCAACTAGAATCAGAACAGCGACACATTATTTCAAAAAACAAATTACGCGCGCTATGCGAGCACTATGATTCAAACACACATTTTTTATTAACGGATTACATGATCATGCAAAATCGTCTTCAACAACTTCGGGATTTACAAAAGAGCGCCTACTGCCCCTACTCCAACTTTCAAGTCGCAGCCATTCTTGTATGTGAAAACGGCGAGGAGTTTAAAGGTGTCAATGTGGAAAATGCCTCATACGGCGGCACTATATGTGCCGAGCGATCAGCGTTTGTAAGCGCCATATCCCAGGGTCAAAGCGATAACAAATTCACCGAGATTCACCTGATCGCTGCTGACGCTAAAGATTTTGTCATGCCGTGTGGTTTGTGCCGGCAGTTTATGAGCGAATTTGTGAGCGCCGACTTTAAGGTATATGTTTATCATGCCGATGGCGGTATTAAAACCGTCACAATGGAAGAGCTTTTACCCTACTCTTTTTCTGCCAGCGACTTAGGCTGACACAAAAACAGGTATAAAAAAGCCGCGACAATGTCGCGGCTTTTTTATTTGTAAAACGGAGTGGCCCGGCAAGGCGCACTCCTGACAGGCTGATTTAGAATTCAAACTCTAAACCAATACGAGCAGTCCAAAGTGAAGCATTTTCTTTCAGATCAGTAATAGATCTTGAATCGTTAAACTCTTCAAATACATATTGACCACTGTCATTCACAGATGAATTAACCATCTGAACAGAGAAGAATTGCGCGTCATTGACATGACCCCACTCATCATTCAGGAAGTTACCCAAGTTATACATCTTGAAGTAAATTTTACCCTTGGTGCCATCAAAGAAAGTAGGTAACTCTTGATCGATACGCAAGTCCATACGGGTAGTCCACGGCGCATGAGTTTCGTTGCGCTGAACATAACCTGAACCCAGGTCTTTAGAGTTTGCCCATGACAAGAACCCAGCAGTATCGAAACCATCTTCGAAAACTACGTTTGGATCATCAGCGCCTGTTGGAACATACAACAAGTGACGACCAAAGAATCCATCACCTTCTAGATCCCCACTGCCCATCACATAACTCTGAGGCTGCCCTTCAGTTGAGTAGGCCATCAAGGTTACACGAGTTGTAAGATCTGCGAACAGCTCGGTCGCGTAACTGGCTCTAGCAGTGAAGCGATGTGGCGCCACATAGTTAGACGTTGCCGTTGTCAGGTCGTTCGGGTTAGACGTTGCCGTTGCATCCCAGTTTGAACCCGCAGTTGAGCTGGTCATAGGAGCAACATCTTCAGCGTCGATGTATGCATAACCGACCTGAAGGTCCAGACCCCAGTCGAAGCTTTTCATCAACACGATAGACAGTGAATCTGAAGAAGCATCTTGACTCGAATTGGTCAACATGTAGTTGTCACGGCCATTTACATAATCGTAAATAGGCTGGCCATCGATGGTAGAGCCCACAATACCCTGAGACAAATCGAGATAAATTGCAGAGTCTTTAGTTTCTGTGTGCAAGAAATCCACTTCTGCTCGAATGTCACCCCATGGCAGGTCATATGTCGCGCCTAAAGCAAATTTCCACTCTGAAGGCTGATCATAACTTGGATCAAGCAACACAACTCGTGAAGAAGATGCATTATCTGATGTTGTTGCCAACACTTCATCAACCATGTCTTGAGGAACATCGTAGCCTGGACGACCTGTTCCTGACAAAGGAATGTCAGTCAGCACAGAATCAGAGCCATAAGAGTTACGCAACTGAACATTGGTAGAACCGTCGTTACTCCAAGCGTTAGAAATCCAAACGTTAGGATTGCCGCCAGAGTAAAGACCCATACCACCGCGAACAGTCAGGTCAGGGCTATATTCCCAGGTGAAGCCCAGACGTGGCATGAGAATATCAACGCCATCTACGTTGGCATCGTTACGCAAACCACCGTTGGCATCGGTAAAGGCCTGGTTAAAGTTTGGATTGTCGTCACTTTCCATGTATTCATAACGCAAGCCGGCCGTGATAGTCAGATTTTGACTGCTGAGATAGACTTCGTCTTGAATATAAACACTGTTAATTGTATTAACAAAGTTTGCTGCCGCATCATTGGCATCGTTGGTGCCGCCGCCACTACCGTAGTAAATGCGACTCGGGGTGCCCAGCTCGAAACGGTCGATACCAGAAAGCCCACAAGTGTCATCATCTGCACGCCCCTGCGCAGTCAGCGCGTCACAAGCCGCTGAGTTGCCTGATGAACTGTCAAAGTAATCGTACTCACCACCGTTTGAATGCTGTACAAACTGGTTGAAAATAGTTAACTCTTCGCTGTCAAAACCTGCAGAATCAGATGCTCGCCCACCAAGTACTTAGCCGAGAATTTGAAGTATTTAGACTCAGTGTTGAGGGCGTTTGCCTGACGAGAATCATCTGCACCCAGGTACACAGTTCCCGCGCGACCGCCGATACTAATCTGCATGTCACCAAAATCTTTATCACCCACAGTAACCTGCGAATCATTCATTTCATTGGTGCTGTAGAAGACCTCAGTAGACAATGCATCGGTCCACTGAGACGACAGAGACATAGTAAAGGTTTCAGACTCGGAACCTTTGGTGTAGTAGTGATTAGCAAACTCAAACTCATTTGAATCGCCATCGGAATCGCGCAACTGGAAGCCGTCGAAATAGTTGTAAATTACGGCTAAGTTGTGGTTTTCGTTGATGTTCCAATCAACCCGAACCATGTACTTTTCAGATTCTTGCGTGCCGTTTGAAGGCTGGCCACCAGGATCGTAGTCGTAAACGTCGTTCGCAATATCAACAATGCGCTGATAGTCTGACTGGCTCAGCCAATCGCGCTCAACACCGTTACCAGACCCGGCATAACCTTTTTGAAGAAAACGAGGTCTTTCTGACTCTTCATAAGCCGCAAAGAAAAACAGCTTATCTTCAATCAGTGGGCCACCAATATGAAAACCTTTTTTGTTTTCAGTGTAGCTCGGGCTGGTTTGCGCGCTAGCAGCATCACCCAGCGAATCGCCTTTCAGGTCGTCGCTGCTGTGCTCATAAAATGCGCCGCCGTCCCACTCGTTCGATCCGCTTTTGGTTACTGCATTGATGTTACAGGCAGAGAAACCGCCGTAAGTAACGTCAAACGGCGCCAATGAAACCGATACCTGCGAAATTCCGTCATACGGGAAAGGCATGCCTACTGCAGTGGAGTAGCCGTTTTCATTCAGGCCAAAACGGTCATTCTGACTCACACCATCGAGTGTTACACTGTTAAAGCGTGGGTGTTTACCACCACAGTTTACAGAGAATCCATCGTCATCGGAGTCGATGTTCATGCGAGGATCCATCGCGTATACATCGGCGATGTCCCGGTTAATCGCCACAGAAGTTTCCAGCTCAAACGCGCCGAAGGTCGCAGAAGGCCCTGGAGCTACATCACCACCTTGTACTTGCTCGGCGGTGACAACCACTTCTTCAATACTGGATAAGTCGAGAGACAGCTTGTAAGTATCACCCAGAGAAATGGAGTCAACGGTAATGGTATTTTTACCATCAACTATCACGGTGTATGGGCCGCCTACAGGCAGACGAGACGCAAAGAAGGTTCCCGCGCTGTTTGTAGAATAGGTGCGTTTAACACCTGTACGTGAATCAGTCACTACAATGCTCGCCGAAGTTAAGGGCGCTCCACTTGCACTGATGATTTTACCGCGGATTGCGGATGTTGTTTCCTGGGCATAGGCCGCTACGGGTCCCATCAATGCCAGTGCTGAAGCTAAGCCTATGACCGAGGTCGCTTTGCTAAATTTCATGTATTGCCTCCAATTTTATTAGGATCTTGCGCATCGTCGTTTTCTTTAGAAGAGCTGTGCTGAGTTGCATCGGCCGGCGCCATTATCGGGATGAAATGTGACATTTCTGTGAAACGCCCTTCTCCACCTTCCTCTTTTGCCGTTCCGCTAGCCTTACTACACGTCTCTTAACAGATCTCTCTTTTTCATCATTATTAGTTCTGATTGAGCTCTAAAAGGTGGTTCTCCCACAGCGTATAAGTTCACACTTTTGTGGTGTGTACATAGTTGCTAATCCTGACTACATCGTCAAGTTAATCGTTTCACTTCTTTGCAATTATTTTAATCTATGCACGCCGTATTCTTATTCCAATTCTGAATTAGAATCGACTATACCCCATTGATTTGGGGCCTTAAGTACAAAAGTGTAGCAAATTCGTCCGACTTGGCTAATTTGTGTTCATGACCAACAAGCTTAAACGTTTCACTTATCTGTTTTTGTATGATTATATAATGCGCAAAACTAATTAAGAGCTGTAGCTGCACTACAGCCTGATTCAATGGGTTAAACGAGACCCGCTAGGAAAAGAACCGATGAGCACCTTAAAAGATGTGGCAAACCGGGTTGGCGTATCGGTGGCAACAGTATCCTATGCACTAACCGGACGTGGATCGGTGAGCGAGGAAACACGCAAAAAGGTATTGGCTGCTGTAAAAGAGTTATCTTACCGCCCCAATCGAACAGCTCAGGCGATGCGTACGGGCTTTACCCAGTCTATCGGTTTGTTACTGCCCGACCTGACCAATCCGTTTTTCCCAGAGCTTGCCCAAAAAATAGAAAATGCCGCAAGACAGCGGGACTTTTCTGTCTTGCTTGTCGACTGCCAAAGTAACACCGATACGGAAGCAGAGGCCTTCGACCTATTAAGACAACAGGGGGTTGACGGCATTATCTGGGTACCATCGACTGACCTTATTCCGGACGCCGTTCAACAGCGCAATTGCCCCTTGGTCATCATTGATCGCCCAGTGCCCGGCTTTGATGCGGTGCACTCGGATTATCGCAGGGGCGGTCAGTTATTGGCAGAATACGCGATTAAAATGGGCCACAAACGGATCGGTTTGCTGTCCGGCCCTTCACACATTGAGGGTGCCCGCCGAAGACGTCAGGGGTTTCTCGATATCGTCGAAAAGAACAAGGATTTATTGGAAATTGTGTGGGATACAGAAGTCGCGTTTAACACCGAATTAAACGATAAAGCGCGGGAATGTTTAAAACAAAATTCGGTGAGTTTGATTGTAGCTGCTGATGATTTGATCGCAGTGGGCTCAATGAGCGCGCTGTCTGAGATGAATATAAATGTGCCGGGAGACGTGTCCATCACCGGTTATGACAATATTCCCTGGTCAACCGTTGTGACCCCAAAGCTGACGACGGTTAATCAGCCAACCGCCGCAATGGGTGAAGAAGCTGTCGATATGCTGATGCAAAAAATAGCCGACCCAGACAAACCGAGCCGCACTATTTTACTCGACGTGGAGTTAGTCGAGAGACAAACCGTACAAGACTTTACCGCTTGATTTTGGTTTTTATCCAAACGAGACGATGATCTGAGGATGCCGCACGTTCACTCACCAGGCGGTGAAGTTCATCACCTTTTTTTGGCCAGAAGATGCCCTGATCAAGCACTTCGAGCCCCTCGATGGATGGAAGTACATAGTCTGCCCTCATGCCCCAATGGGCTGTGTGCGTGGCAGAGTGAACATTATTCGGCTTGTTTTCCCGACCGCCTTCACTACTTGGAATAACACCGCTGTTCACCCGATCCAGCGCCAACAAACTTCCGATACCATCCCGGTTAGCTCCGCCCTCAACCGACGATGCATTTAAATCGCCTACAATCACAAAGTCAGCGCTAGCAGCCAAGCCTCCTGACTGCTTATCGTCATCATAAAAATATGATTCACCGGCTATGTAGTCCCTCCAAAAGCGAACTTCATCGTGGTTACGTTTTCCGTTTCGATTTTCAGGACCGTCAAAAACAGGAGGTGTTGGGTGACTGGCCAAAACATGAACCGTTTTCCCATCAATGGATACAGGTACATCCCAGTGGGACTTTGAAGAAAGGCGAAGATCTTTCCACTCTTTTTCAGAGAACCAAAGCCCATCCTTTTCTGTGCCTGGTTTAAGCGCGCCCGGCATATCACTCCACAAAAAATGCTGAAATGTTCTTACGTTTTGGCTGTCGATAGGAAAGCGCGAAAGCAAAACCATTCCATAGTGCCCGGGGAAATAACCAAAGCCATAAGCATCACCCTTTGTGCCACTGGCAACACCATCTTTATCGAGATCAAACGGGCTGGGCTCGCCTGTATTGGAGCGATTCAGATAGAAGTAAGGGTAATCAATGGGATCGGCGCCCTGCTGGCTATGGTGCAAATAGTTTGTCACAAATGCACTCACACCTCTGGACGGCTGCTCGATGTAGTCGAACTCATTCAGAAGAATAATATCGGGGCGGGTTCGTTGAATAATTTCCGCCACATTGCGGATTTGAGGGTCCTGGCCGCTGGCTAAACGCCCGGCCAGCTCCTCGCTACTAGTCTGCTCAGCATCGCGACCAAGATAGTTTGTCGCTTCCATACTGACGTTAAAAGTCGCAAAAATAACTTCGCGATCCGTATCAACACTGACAGCGACAACTTCAGTCGGTTTGCTCATTTCGTTGCTGCAACCTGAAAACGAAAATGCGATCAGCACCGCAATTGCGGATGCTGAGCACACAGACTTTAAGCCTTTCATTTACATAGAATCCCCATAGGGAATCCAAATGTTTTTAACCTGCGTGGCTTCTCGCAAGAACCGCTTGCCCTGCCCTTCACTGGCGTCAAACCAGTTTCTGCTCAAGCCCTGGTTTACCCAGGTTCTCTTCAAGTTACTGACAGACGCAGTTTCAATCGTTTCACTACCGCTGGCAGTGCCGTGATACCAAAGGCCATCGACTTGGGCGTGCTCTGCGAGCACCTTCATCAGAGCGTCTCGCTCACCTGTCACAATGTTCACGACACCCGCTGGCACATCGGAAGTCTCCAAAATTTGGTAGAAGTCCGTTGCGAGCAAGGGGTAACGCTGTGAAGGAACCAGCACCGCGGTGTTACCCATTGCAATGACTGGAGCCAACATGGAAATCATTCCCAATAATGGCGCATTGTCTGGGCAGCCCAGAGCCATCACTCCAATCGCCTCATTCATCGCTAGAGTAACTCCACGCATTGGCGGCTGGTGCACTGCTCCGTCGTATTTGTCGGCCCAAGCCGCATAGAAGAACAATCGCTCAATTGACATTTCAACTTCAGATTGAGCAGACTTTTTACTCGCCCCTGTAAGAGAAATGAGTCGCTGGGCAAATTCTTCAGACCGGTAGCTCAGGTTCTCAGCAATGTAATACAAAATTTGAGCCCGCCCGTGGGCGCTGGTATTTTGCCAAGCGCTCGCCTTAAAGGCTGCCTGTACTGCGTTGCGAATATCTTTTCGTGTGCCGTCGCCTACAAGCCCCTGACGCTCACCTTTATGGGACAAAACAGGCAGAGAACTGGCGTTGTCGGGCCGACACTGTTTACCACCGATATACAACTTGGCGGTCTGATCTACGAAGCTTTGAGAATTGGCCGACGCCGGCGCCGCTTTAATTTCTTTTGGCTGGGGGATCTCCTTCTCCTGGGCAAGGCTTTCAATCGGTTTAAGGTACTCGTAGAGCCCTTCGATACCGCCTTCCCGGCCGACACCCGATTCACGGTAGCCGCCAAAACCGCAAGCCGCATCAAATTGATTAGTGCTGTTAACCCAAACCACACCGGCTTTAATTTGTGGCGCAACATCCAGGGCGCGGTTGATATTTTCAGACCAAACACTTGATGCCAGTCCATAGCGAGTATTATTTGCAAGTTCTATTGCCTCCTGTTGTGTCCGGAAAGTCAGCACACTCAGCACCGGTCCAAATATTTCAGTGGTGGCAACAACATTGCTGGACTCAACATCCGTGAGGAGCGTAGGCGGGTAAAAACACCCACTCTCCGGGCATATACCTTCGGGCTGATAAATACTGGCTCCCTCTTCAACGCCCTGCTTTACCAGGCTGTCGATTCGAGCGCGCTGCCTGTGATCAACAATTGCACCCAGGTCAACGTTCTTGTCCAGTGGATCGCCCATGCGAAGCTTGGCCATGCGGACTTTAATTTTACCGATGAGTGCTTCGGCAACACCCTCTTGAACCAGCAATCGAGAGCCGGCACAACACACTTGACCCTGATTGAACCAAATCGCGTCCACCAGGCCTTCCACGGCGCTGTCTAAATCTGCATCATCAAAAACAATAAAGGGCGATTTGCCACCGAGTTCTAAGGTGAGCTTTTTACCGCTTCCCGCTGTGCGCTCTTTAATGATTCGTCCAACATTGGTAGAGCCGGTGAACGCGATCTTGTTAACACCCGGGTGGTCTACCAGTGCCTGGCCTGTAGCTCCGTCACCTGTCACAATGTTGACGACTCCGGGTGGCAAACCTGCCTGCTCCAGTAGCTCCGCAAACATCAGTGCGCTCAAGCTTGTAAATTCTGCGGGCTTGAGTACCACACAGTTGCCTGCAGCCAGTGCGGGTGCAATTTTCCAAGCTGCCATCAACAACGGAAAATTCCAGGGAATAATTTGGCCAACAACACCTACCGCTTGCTGGTCCGGTAATTCGCTGTCGATCAGTTGTGCCCACCCTGCGTGGTGATAAAAGTGGCGCACGGCTAATGGCACGTCGATGTCTCGTGATTCACGAATGGGCTTGCCATTGTCCAGAGATTCCAGAACGGCTAGTGGTCTGGAGCTCTTTTGCAGGAGTCTGGCGATCGAATAGAGATAACGTGCACGCTGATGGCCTGACAGTGCAGCCCAAGCTGGCTGGGCAGCCTTTGCCGCTTTAACTGCTGTATCGATGTCGGCCACGGTTGCCTGGCTCACCTTGCCAAGCTCTTGGCCATTAGCGGGATTTGTTGAGGCAAAAAGTCCCTTGTCACTCGCCGCAACCCAGGCGCCATCAATATACATTTTGAAGCCGGCTTCATGCTCCTTGAGCCAAGCGTTTACTTTGTCCGTTGATTCGGGTGCGGTGCCGTAGCTCATAGTTTTGAATGCTTCTGCAACGTTCATAAAAATTTCCAGTTTGCTTTGTTAGCCAAATCGTTCTCTGGCAAAAAAATTGTGTAAGCGCTATTTAGGCAATAGAGTGGCGATGATTCGCCGAATACTGTCCACTAACATGATGCTCCAGCTGGCGTTCTATGTCTGCCAGCAAGCTTGAGGCGCCAAACCGGAACATTTCGGGGTTCAGCCAATCTTCGCCTAGCTCTTCTTTTATCATCACCAGGTAATGGGTTGAATCCTTTGCGGTGGCAATACCACCTGCTGGTTTAAAGCCAACTTTAAAACCGGTCAGCTCTTCATACTGGCGAATCATTCTGATCATTACCAGACTCACTGGAATCGTGGCATTGACGGTTTCCATTCCGGTTGAGGTTTTAATAAAATCTGCGCCGGCCATCATGCAGACCATTGAGGCCTTGGCCACGTTATTCAGGGTGCTTAGCTGGCCCGTGGATATAATCGTTTTCATATGAGCATTGCCACACGCCTTGCGGTAGGCAAGCACTTCGTCATAGAGAGCCTTCCAGTTTTCCGTAAGCACGTAATGTCGCGTGATGACAATATCAATCTCGGTTGCACCGGCCGCAACTGAGGCTTCAATTTCCTGCAAGCGCAAGGGCATCGGTGACATACAGGCGGGAAACCCCGTCGACACTGCGGCCACTGGAATACCAGTGCCTTTCAGTGCTTCTACGGCCGTCTCAACCATCGAGTGATAAACACAGACCGCACCGGTCGTGATGTTCAAACCTTCAACATCCATCGCTTTTAACAGATCTGCGCGGATCGGGTTTTTGGCCTTGGCACAAAGACGCTTCACACGCCCTGGCGTATCATCACCAGACAGCGTCGTTAGGTCGATACAGGAAACTGCCTTTAATAACCACGCCGCCTGGAACGCCTTCTTCGGAGAGCGGCGTGTTTTTAAAGTCGCAGCCCTGCGTTCAACCGCACTCTGATTGATCTTAATATCATTAACCCAGTCTGCATTAAAGGGCGTACCGGGATTGAGTAGATCCCCATGGCCTTCTGTCGCCTCAGGGGCGTTGGCTTTAATTGGGACCGCTTGAACTGCTCCCTTTCCAGAGACAGTTGAATTTCTTTTTACACTCATATTTCTTCGCCTTACAAGAAAATCGTTTTACACAAATACGTTACGAATAGCTGGCTGCGATTAACTCTGGATTCTCTCCAGAATGACATCGGTACGTTCGATTGCGCTATCGTCACTGACCGAAAATGCCTTTTGCACACGATCAATCGCTCTCAGAGCTGTTTCTTCGTCGCGTGCATGTACAAATGCCAAAGGACGATCTGCATCGGTGCTTTCACCGAGGCCCAGCACATCACTCAAACCTACAGAGGGGTCAATAATATCCTGCACAAGGCGACGCCCTCCTCCTAACTCTACAACGGCATTGCCAACCGAGCGCACGTCGATTGACGATACATAACCAGCCTGCAAGGCCGGAATAGGCATAACCACAGGCGCAGAGGCCAGGTATTTCTCAGGTGCTTCCATGAAGTCTGTTGGACCACCCAGAGCAGACACCATTTCTGCAAATATTTCACTAGCACGCCCGCTGCTGAGAGAGTTTTCCATCTGTTTGGCACCTTCTTCAACAGTGGGGACCAGTTTGCTTAACAGCAGCAATTCTGCTCCCAGCTCAACAACCACTCTGTGAAGTCTGGGGTCACAATACTCACCTTTGAGATAACGAACTGTTTCCATCACTTCAAGTGCATTACCGGCTGTTGGCCCAAGCACTTCTGACATATCGGTAATTAATGCAGAGATTGGCAGACCAAGGCCCGAGCCCACAGCTACAATATTTTCTGCCAGCTCTGAAGCCATTTCTCTGGATGCAGCAAAGGCACCACTACCGGTTTTGATATCCATTACCAGGCTGTCGAGGCCTGCAGATAGTTTCTTTGAAAGAATAGACGCTGTGATAAGGGGGACAGATTCAACCGTTGCGGTGACGTCCCGGATGGAATAAAAACGTTTATCCGCAGGTGCCAGGTCTGACGTCTGACCCACAATGGCACAACCCACTTTGGCAACTACAGATTGCAAACGCTCGTTATCGGGTTTTGATTGATAACCGGGAATGCTATCCAGTTTATCCAGGGTGCCACCGGTATGCCCCAACCCGCGACCGGAGATCATTGGAACAAAGGCTCCACACGCGGCGAGCATCGGCGCCAGCATTAAACTGACCTTGTCACCCACACCACCACTTGAATGTTTGTCTACAACAGGGCCACCAAGCTCGTCTGTATTCCAGCTTAAGGTGGTGCCTGACTGTTGCATCGCGTTGGTTAACGCCATACATTCAGGCCTTGGCATTCCGCGAAAGAACGTGGCCATGGCAAAACTGGCGACCTGCCCCTCAGAGAGGGTCTCGTTGGCGATGCCATCAACAATCGCTTGAATTTCTTCAAGGTTCAGGCTCTCACCGTCGCGTTTCTTTCGAATAATATCCTGGATCAACATGTAAACTACTCCCTCCACGGGCTTTTATCTGTGACTGTCTGGAACCGGATTTACAATGCAGGAATCTGTCCAATTAGTCAACTTTTTCATCTCCATTTGCACCCAAAACGAGCATGATTCACCGTTAATTAACCTGAAAATAGAGTGATAAGATCAGTACAGTATGGCCTATTTTTGAAATTAATCTTCCTCATTCAAGCCCAAAAACACTGGCCCAGCCGGTATTTTGAGTGCGTACTCCCCCTCCAGTCATAAAAAATATTTTATGGAATTAAAAAAACTTCAGATAGTTGACCTTGCTGTCAGCTTTTCTATGAATTAAGGTTATGCCCTAAGGCTACATTTTTAGGTCAACCAGCAGAGCTCAAGACTATCCATGGCAAAAACAACAAAAAACTACAAAGCCGGTAAAATCCGCAGTGACAATCAGGCCAAAATTCTACGCGCCGCGGAAATCGAGTTCGCTCAATCCGGCTTTAAAGGCGCGTCAATAATGAGCATCGCAAAGCGTGCAAACCTGCCCCGGCCTAATATCCACTATTACTTTGCCAATAAACTGGACCTCTACAGCTGCGTCTTGATGGACGTATTGGCGCTTTGGAACGAGGCCTTTGACCTGGTTACTGCAGAGGATGACCCCGCAGAGGCTATTGGTAACTACATTCACGCCAAGGTGATGTATTCAAAAACCAACCCCCTGGCCTCCAAGATTTTTGCCAACGAGCTCATTCACGGCGCACCACACCTGTCTGAGTATTTAAATACCGACTATCGAAAATGGCTGCTGGACAAGTCACAGGTCATCCAGGAGTGGGTGACACAAGGCAAGATGGATCCAGTCGACCCCCTCTATCTCATCTGGTTGATCTGGGCTTCAACCCAGCATTACGCGGATTTTTCAGTTCAAGTTTCTACGGTAATCGGCAAACCCCGCCTGTCAGATGAAGAGTTTGAGGCTGTCGCAGACAATTTGAGACACATCATCCTAAAGGGTTGTGGCATAGAGACGCAGACTCAATATCTTGACCAAAACAAAAGCAACGACCTTAACCACCCTGCAGAATAAGCACTAGCCCCAAACCAGGGTGCGCCAGTGGCGGGCAAAATTCTGCCCTTACTTCCACTTTCCGTCCGGAGCTTTAGTGCAATATACGATAATAGAGTTACATATCAATTGCTTGAAGCTTACTCTTAACAAAAGACATCAAGCCTGCGCTGTCGATATTGCACCTTATCAAGCGCCAGCGAACTCAAAAATAACTTGACACTTTGGTCAAAAAGTCTTTTTATTGACACTGCTGTCAGAATTTCACAAGATGCAGGGCGCAGGCTATACCTATTAGATCAAATACCCCCTTTACCGGGGTGTTGACACAACCCTGAGATCTCAAAGTAAAAATCAAAAAGCGTGGTTTATCAGAGTGATTAAGTTTCTACTTAACCAAGCAGTGCACACTGTAGAGAATATAGATCCCAGTACAATGCTACTGGATTATCTGCGAGAGCACTTGCATAAAAAAGGTACAAAAGAAGGCTGTGCATCGGGTGATTGCGGTGCCTGCACTGTGGTTTTGGGCGAACGGCAAAACGACCCGAACACTTCCGGCATTCAATACAAGTCGATCAACGCCTGTATCACCCCTCTGGGAAGCCTGCACGGAAAACAACTGATCACTGTTGAAGATTTAAAGGACGGGGATCAACTCCACCCAGTCCAACAGGCAATGGTGGATTGCCACGGCTCTCAGTGCGGATTCTGCACGCCGGGTTTTGTCATGTCTATGTTTGCTTATCGCAAAAATAATGACAATCCAGAGCGCGAAGCCATCAACGAGGCACTAGGTGGCAACCTCTGCCGCTGCACCGGGTATAGACCAATTATTGACGCGGCTGTACAAATGTTCGAACCGGCCAGCAACGATAAGTTTAGCGAATCCGAATTCCTTGTTAGCACTTCACTGAAAAAAATTCAGGATGAATCCACCGACGTTGCCTTGCGTCACAATGGCAAAACGTTTCACTCTCCAGATTCTGTCGATGCACTATCCTCTCTGCTGATGGACAACCCTGAAGCACGCCTCATCGCCGGCGGCACAGATCTAAGCCTGGAATTCACTCAATTCTTGAAGGAAATTGATACTCTGATTTACACCGGGCGAATCGGTGAAATGGCAGACATCAAAGAAACAGACTCTCACTTGGATATCGGCGCGGCCGCAACTTATAGCACCGCTAAAGAAAAACTCGTCGCACAATACCCTGATCTACATGAATTGATAGACCGCTTAGGCTCCCGGCAAATTCGCAACCAGGGAACCCTTGGTGGCAATATCGGGAATGCCTCACCTATTGGTGACATGCCGCCGGTATTGATAGCGCTCGGGGCTCGCCTTATTTTGAGAAAAGGCAGTCAGCGTCGAGAATTGCCGATTGAGGATTACTTTATTAGTTACAAAAAAACTCAACTGCAACCTTCGGAGTTTATTGAACGCATCTTGGTCCCCAAGGCCACTCCAGGCCAACTCTTTAAAGTCTACAAGATCAGCAAACGCCTCGAAGATGACATTTCTGCTACCTGTGGAGCATTTCTTATTGATGTGGAAAACGGGACAATCAAAAACGCAGTGGTCGCCTTTGGTGGCATGGCCGAGATTCCAAAACGTGCCCACCATTGCGAGAAAGCTCTAATCAACCAACCCTGGACTGAAAATACCGTCCGTTTAGCGAGCGAGGAACTGGACAAAGACTTTTCACCTATCAGTGATTTCCGGTCCAGTGCCGGATATCGCTTAAAAGTATCACAGAATTTCTTACGTCGACTCTTTTTGGAGTCCACACATACAGCTTCTGAAATCAGGGTGACTCACCATGCGTAATATGCCTGAGCTGCCTGAAAACAAGGCGTCCACTGTCAAAGGTCTCACCGGTCAATCCAGTAAACACGAAAGTGCACACAAACACGTAAGTGGAGAGGCCATTTACGTCGACGATCAACTCGCACCAGAAAATACCTTGCACGCTTACGTTGGTTTGAGCAGTGTCGCTCGCGCCAAAATTAAATCGCTGGACCTCTCAAAAGTGGCCGCGGCAGAAGGTGTAAAGTCTGTTCTTACCCTGATTGACATTCCTGGACACACCGATATTGGTCCAATATTCCCCGGCGACCCGATCATGGTCAATCAGGGCGACGAAGTTGAGTTTCACGGACAGGTATTGTTTGCGGTTGCGGCCGAAACACATTTGCTCGCCCGCAAAGCTGCCCGTTTAGCACAAGTGGAGTACGAAGAACTCGAGGCCGACGTCACGATTGAACAGGGTCTGGCTAACAAAAGTTTTGTCCGCCCTACCCACACACAATCGCGTGGCGATTCAGTTGCAGCGCTGGAACAATCCAGCAATCAATTGATGGGAAAAATGCAGATAGGCGGTCAGGAACAAATGTATCTGGAAGGACAGGCGTCCCTCTGTATTCCCGCTGAAGACGGCGGAATGTTAGTTTACACCTCGTCCCAAAACCCTAGTGAAGGTCAGAAGTTGGTCGCGGAAGTGCTCGACATCCCCATGAACAAAGTCACGGTGGACATGCGTCGTATGGGCGGAGGTTTTGGAGGCAAGGAAACCAATGCAAACCAGTGGGCTTGTATTGCTGCCCTACTGGCAAGAAAAACGGATCGCCCCGTGAAAATTCGCCTTGCCCGCGCTGACGATATGATGGCTACGGGCAAGCGCCATCATTTTACCAGCCGCTATGTAGTCGGTTTCAACGACGAGGGCATGCTCGAAGGTTTGGACCTCGAACTCTCCGGCGGTTGCGGTATTTCGCCAGACTTATCTGATGCCATTGTAGACCGAGCCATGTTCCATGCAGACAACGCCTACTTCTTGCCTGCCGCTAATATCGTTGGACACCGAGTAAAAACACATACGGTTTCCAATACTGCATTCAGGGGATTTGGCGGACCTCAAGGTATGGTTGCCATCGAGAACATCATGGACAATATCGCGCGGGCTGTTGGAAAAGACCCACTCGATGTTCGCAAAATGAATTTCTATAGCGAAGAAGGTGGGCGAGATACCACCCACTACGGTCAAAAGATTGAGCAGCATATTGTTCCCGAGCTCGTGAATCGCCTGGAAGAACAATCCAATTATCGACAGCGCCGTCAAGAGATCATTGAATTTAACCGCAATAGCCCGGTGCTAAAAAAAGGCCTGGCACTCACACCGGTTAAGTTTGGCATTTCGTTTACCGTTCAGCATTTGAATCAAGCGGGTGCCCTCATACATGTCTATACCGATGGTTCTATCCAACTGAACCATGGCGGCACCGAAATGGGACAGGGTTTATTTACCAAGGTGGCCCAGGTTGTGGCCAGAGAGTTCCAGGTAGACATCGACAAAATTTACTGCACATCAACACGTACCGATAAAGTACCCAATACTTCTCCGACGGCAGCCTCCTCTGGTACCGATCTCAACGGGATGGCGGCGAGAGATGCAGCCCAAACCATTAAATCACGTATGGTGGAATTTGCTGCAGAGCACTTTTCTGTCTCGAAAGAGCAGGTGCAGTTTGCGGAGAATCAAGTCCATGCGGGTGAGCATAGCTTGAGCTTTGCTCAGTTTGCGCAATTGGCTTATATGAATCGCGTGAGCTTGTCGGCTACAGGCTACTATGCGACACCTAAGATTCACTATGATCGCGCAAGCGGTCAGGGCAGACCGTTTTTCTATTATGCTAACGGTGCCTCTGTGACAGAAGTCTTGATTGATACACTAACAGGTGAAATCATTTCTGATAAAACCAATGTTGTTGATATACGGCGAATGCCTGATGAACCTTCTTATATTAAATTTTATATTGATGATTTAAGCTTATTGAATCGACTGACTGCAGGTGAAACCCGCATTTTGCTCTATATTTCTGCAAATGCCAGCTATCAAGGGGAAGTTTTATTGCCTTTAGCGATTAAAAAACGGATTGCTTACAATGCTGATATGAGCGTACAAGCGGTTAATAATGCTATTACAAAATTTTGCCATAAAAACTTATTAAAACGAATTGATACCGGTCTCTATGAACTGAACCCTGAATTATTTGCACGGGGAACATGGCGAACGATTCGAGAACGCCGTCAGGCTTTTTATACCAAAATAAGCTATACGCCTGAGGGAAAACGTACGGTGGTCACAGATATACAGGAAGATAAGGCATAAAAAAACCCCAATCCATTGCTGAACTGAGGTTTTTTATTTAAATAAAATCAACTCTGACCTCATTTATCTTAAAAAAATAAGGTGCCGCCTATTTATCACGAATTGACGCGACAATCTGTGTTGTTGAGATTCCTTCGGTATGAGGTGCAAAACTGACACTAATACCTCGCTTAGCAAAGGCGGGTATTAACCTATTCCAGCGTGTGCTATTTTCCCATGCCCCCCCACAAATCACATGATGAATCCCCCAATCAGCGATCCATATTGCCGCATCATCAGGGTAATCAAATAAACTGGGTTGTAAGTAAGCGTTATCCACACAACGCACACTACGAATAATTTCCAGTCGTTCCGATTCTGCGATGACGGTTTGCTTTTTTTTCTTAGCCGATACCGTTTCATCCAGTGTAATGGCAACGGTTAAATGAGTGCCTTGTTGTTTTGCATATTCCAAATAGCGTAAATGCCCGACATGAAACAAGTCAAATACACCAACTGCAAGAATGCGTCGCTCATTCATATTATTTCGCCTAAATCTGTCTTTGCAAGTGAATTTTTAAGCTGTGCATGAACCTGTCGCAGTAATGTATCATTGGGTAGATGCT
>ENA-OSET01001759-OSET01001759.1-sediment-metagenome-genome-assembly--contig:-NODE-1759-length-21939-cov-3.093861_pt1 | contig 21939 bp, 17 predicted proteins | sample MGYA00237882_ERZ534229 | MGnify/ENA primary metagenome ERZ534229 (study PRJEB26408, sample SAMN06266212) | sediment metagenome | isolation source: Hudson Canyon methane seep mesocosm | place... | reverse complement strand
TAGGGGAAGTTGAGGTCTTTCACTATAGGTGTATCGTCTGGAATAACGGGGTCAGATTCAGCGCATGCATATAAAAGGCAAACAGAAACCATAGCGGTAATGATTTTTGTCAGCTTAAAAGTATGAATCATGAAAAGTTGTTCCTGTTAAATATGGGAAAGCTACCGTGTAAAACTATTAGTGCCTTAATTACTATGGGTGACGATGTATCTCAAGGTTCGGTCTTCATCATCGGGGTTTGACTGGTTTGGCTTGAAGAAATATAAATCAGAAACTCTTCGGTATGCTACGTTATTATCATCATCTAGAAATTCTACTGCGGTCTCAACTTGTAACTGACCATGAATATCATTGGTAATTGTTCCCAGCATTGAATCAAGATAAATTTCATTCAACAATTCTTCTCCGGTATCTAAACTAGGCATATCTTTGTTACCTATCAATTGACCAAAGCTTAAATCAATTTTAACTTTATTCCCCTTTTCGTCAGATCTAGCTTGTTTTCGGCCGTTTGATTGATCTGCATCGAATTTATATAGTTGAGGTGTTTTAACATCATTAACATTAACTACCTCAGAACTTAACAATAAAATATCTGATGTAGAAGAGCGAGTATCACTGGGTTTGATGAATTGTGAATGCTCAAAAACCTTAGGTATAAAAAGGGTGCTATGTTCGTTTATTTCAATGAAATAGGCTGTTGCCTCTGCTTCAAGAAAATTAGTTGGTTTGTCATTTTCATCTGGTGCTATAAACGCATTGATGAATAGTTGATTTCCCTGAATAAAGAAATTTTGAATATTAGATATATCACCCTCGGGATCGGTGAAGTCAGAGGCACTTGCTAGTTTAAGGCTTATGCTTTTTTTGTCTGTGAGGTTTTGTTGGATGACTGTTGTGCTGTTATCCGTAATGTCAAATTTGAAACTCTCAAGGTCTGGTTTTGTATTACTATTAAATATGGGTTCTGGATTTGGTTTGAATGAGGGTTTTTCAAAATGAAATAGCTTACCATCGTCATTGACGATGAGGTTATTTTCATTAGATACGAGATTATAATCGGGTTGACTTATTGTGGGGATTTTAGTCTCTTCGTCCTCTACAAAAAGCTCATTAATATTAGAGATAGGAATGTTATTCGTGTCAACGGTTCCAGAGCTTAAGAGTTCTTCTATGTTTTTGATAAACAATTTATTACCAACAGAAATAAGTACTTGTGTCGTGTTGATTTGTGTAACTTTTATAGTGTCGCCTGGTGAACCTAAAGGTAGTTGCCATTTGATATCATAGTTTTCATCATAATGTATTAATTGAGAAAATTGTGGGCTTGCTTTGTTATCAGCGGCTAAAGTGGCATATCTGCCGGTAACTGTTTCGTTAAGTTCTGCATTGTACTTTGAATAGGCTTGATCAACTACTAAATCGCCATCTAATTCGGGTTGAGTATTAGGTTGATCTATTATGTCTTTAGCGTTTGTTGATTGAATGATAGAAGAAATTTCAATGTCATCGTCAGGATTTGAGGTTTTGATCTCACCGTCTGAATTAATCGTGAAATTAACTAATGATACGGTCGAGTCTGCGCAAGTTTCTGTCGTTGATATTTCTATTATGACGCTAGAGTCATGGAAAATGGTAGGTTGAGGTGTGACCTGAAGAGCTCCTTGTTCTTGAAAGGATACTTGTTCTTGGGGGTATAAACCACAGACTTTACTATTAATGGCATTTTGATCAATAGTCGCTAGTGTTGTTATTTTCATGTCGACATAGTTGATCAGTTTTACTTTTTTTCCTTGAACAAATGCAATAAATTCATAGCCTTGCTTATCTTTATTGGTATTTAATTTAATAGGGCGGGTGCCTTCATTATAGCTAGCTCTTTTTATAGATTTCCCGGTTTTGGACTTGCTAGAGCCTGGCTCAAAAGAATAGATACTATTGTTCGAAAAATATAGATGCTCTGTGTCTATTTCATCTGACTTTTTTGATTTTGTTTCATCTGACCCACATGCTACCAAAAACGTTAATGTCAGCAATCCTAGCAGTAAACGAAAAGACGGTAGTAAAAAAGCAGTCATATTTAAGCGCATCCCGAGTTTTGAATTACACAAATGAATTAATTAGGGTATTAAGTATATCTGTCTTGGTTATCGAAAAAAAATATAACAAAAATGAATGGGATAGGCATCACACATTTACCGTGCAAAGTACTGATTTAGGAAACTATTACACCTTTCTGTTCTGGTTCGGTGCTTCTAAGGGTATCGTTGGGGTTTGTATTTATCCCTATTAAATAAAATAGAGTACTGCTCTCCGAAGTAAATTCATTCAGCTATAAAGAAAAGTCATATTTTTACTTTCTGTAAGTTTAATTGTTTTGTTGAAACTACCCATAGCTGCCTTAATGCTAAGAAGGCAGCATGTGTGTGTTTATGTTTAGTATATTTAGGTGAATTCTAAAATAATATTTTTTAACGTTTTTGGAAGTAGGTTTATGTTCGCTTTTTCCGTTACGGTATTGGTATCAGCAGAGTTGTACGTATGCCAGTATAAAATAGTATCTGCTGGTTGAGAGTTGATTCTATCAAGGGTCGCTGCTGCAGTTTTAGCGGTATAAGTGGGGTCGAGTTTAAGGCCTTTATTTAGAAAAATGTTGCTTGCTTTGTTACCTTCTTCTGTAGCTTCGCCATACCCTGTACCATAATAATTGTTTATTAGTTGAATGCTTGGTAGCTTGAAATTCGGGATAGTCTTGTCATTCTGTTTAAGAAATTGATAGGTTTTATTTCGCAATTTGGATACTGTTTTTATTGTGCAGGTTTGAATAAAGCCTAGGTGTGATGGTGCAACACGAACGCCAATTACTTGTGTCTTTAATCCGGCAAGAGAGCATCCTAAGCTTAAACCTGCCAAGGTAGCGCTAGAGCCCACTGGGCAATAAATGTAGTCTGGCTCGGGGGCGAGTTTCTGCTCAATTTGTTGCTTTAATTCAAATGCGGCATTTACAAAACTAATGCATCCGACAATGTTAGAGCCGCCAGCAAATAAATGATAAGCCTTGGGCTTGAATATTTTACTGAGGTAGAAGCTTAGGGCTGTTTTGAATAGAGAGCCTTTGTACTTAAGCTCTGCATTATAAACTAACATCATTTTTAAATTATTGATCACAGTTTCTGTGATGGGTTGATTGAAAAGAAATAACGTGCATTCCAGGCCAACCTCTTTACATAGCATTGAGGTGGCGACGCCGTGATTTGTGCCCGTCGCACCAAACGTAATAAGTTCTTTTCTTTCTTGAGCTAGTGCTTCCGCTAAAATAAATTCAAGCTTTCTGATTTTGTTTCCGCCATAAACTTCATGACTTAAATCATCTCGTTTAATCCAAAGATTTTGTTCTGGACTAAATTTTTGTATTGGAGTTGGAAGTTGTGAAAGAGAAAGGCAGGGGATATTTTTCTTTAAATCAGGGAATGCTTGAAATAGTGGCTTATTCATAATGAGCAGGTATTTGTTGAGTATAAAGTTAAATTAACTAAGTTAATTTAACTTTATACTACCGATATTTTTGTGCGTGGGCAATAGGCTTTCCGTCAGGCTTGGGTACTTTAACTGATGTGATTAGAGTTTAAATTATATGTCTTTCAGGAATAAGCTTGATTAACACTAGAGGCATAAGCTACTGTTCTTGTATACTTATAAAGGCTATATTTCCTACGTTTATTTACTTTAATAAGATGTAATAATGAAAAAGAAATTATGTTATTTGGCGACTCTCTCAGTCATTATTTTTGTATTGAGTGCGTGTGCGGTAAGTTACCATCCTGCAAAAAACGGGGTGTCTGGGTACCGGGATGTTCAGGTTGATAGTGCGATTTTTCATATTGAATATACAGAAGGTATTTACACTGACTGGTGGCAGCTTCATCAGTTTGCGTTAAGACGTTGTGCCGAAATCGCAAGAGATCGGGGCTATAAATTTTTTGATGTAACGTCAAAAGAAGAAAAAATAGTGTTTTTGAAAAGTAATGCTAACCAGATAGTTGTATCCAACACTGGCGTGTTAGTAGGTAACGCATCGGCCCCGAGTACCTTTGAGATGAAAGATAAAAAAGTTGAAGGGCGTCGAGTTACATACACAATAAAACTAACGAATGATTGAGTTCTAGAATGGGTAAAGAGCGACGTAGAATAGACCGGCAAAGCTGGCTAAAGCTTGAGTCTAAAGTTTATATAAAGCGTTCCTTGTTTAAGAAGGAGTGGGTTTCGGTAGTACCGTTTGATTTTAGTCGATATGGTATGGGTATTCAGACAGATGAGCAGTACCAATTAAATGACGAAGTTTCGTTATCGATTAAACTTATTATGGAGAATGATGAGATCGTCGTAGATTTCATTCGTGGTGTCGTGCGTTACAAAGAAAAGCATCATAGTCGCTTTAACTATGGTGTGGAATTCTACTTTGAAACCAGTAATGAAAAACAAGATTTGAACGAAAATTTGTCGTCGATAGAGGACTCATTGCGTGAATTTGAGGAAAATCATGATGCTAAGGCGACTGATTTAACTTCCGGTGTCTAAGCTTTCAAGTTCTTATATTGTTGCTTTGTTTAGCCTGCTTGGCATTCTTATGTACCATTTTAACCAAGCGGAACAGACGCCTGTAGGGGCGGACGTTGTTAATATAATTCTGACTAAAGCCGAGTGTCCTTTTATAGAGCAAATTTGTATTATTAACTTACCTGATGGCAAAGAGTTGGGTGTGGCGTTCTCTCCAAAAGGTTTGCCTGCTCTCGAGCCCATAGAGCTAAGAATATCCTCATCAAGTATAGCATTGGATCAGATGGCGGATATAGAGATTTGGTTTGAAGGCAGGGATATGAATATGGGGCAACATTATTTCAATCTGTCATATGTAAATAATCAGATAGTCGGTAAAGGGATGATACCAGTATGTACAGTTGATGTGTCGATGGTTTGGAAAATAAACATTGCATTTAATTATCGGGGGGAAAATAATTTATTAATTTTGAATTAATATAGTTAGACTCTACTCCAACCACTTAAGTTAAGAACAAATTATGAACATTAAGCGTTTTAGTATTCCACTCTTATCATTCTTATTAGCCGTTTCATTTAGTTATTTCTACTTTACAAATAAACAAGGTACAGTAGTGAAAGATACCAAGGCTCAATACCTGAAAGGCGGGGCATTTAATTTGTCAAATGCTGGCAATCCATTTAATTTAGAGGACATGAAAGGTAAGCCTGTTATCTTATATTTTGGGTATATGAGCTGCCCGGATATTTGCCCTGTTGGTTTGGCTGTTATTCGAGATACTTTGAACCTATCTCGCGAATTCGAGAGTGTAATGTCTTTGTTTATTACACTTGACCCAGAAAGGGACTCATCAGAAAACTTAAACGAATATGCTTCTTTCTTTCATGAAAATATTAAGGGCTTAACAGGAGAGTTGAGTGAAATAAAAGCTGTCGCAGCTCTTTATGGTACTTACTTCAGAAAAACGCCTGTTGAAGCCCATGTAGAAGAATATTCTGTAGATCACACTGCATATTTTTATTTACTAAGTGATGATGGTGAGCTGATGCGTGTCATGGATCACGACGCGACACCAAGTCAATTGGCAGAAGTTATTAAACAATTATTGTAATTGTGCCATTTAGTACTTGAATGAACATGAAGGAATTTTTATACTAAAATAGTTGATTTAGCTGTACCTTGTTTTGGATGATACAATAAAAATAATTAGGATTAAATTATGGACTATGCAGACGGACTTAAGAACGTACTGATTCAAAAAATAAATAAAACAGAAAAAAATCTTTATAGCCTCAAGTTAGATTATTGCCGTTTCGTTTATGGCTTATCTCATCGTTCAAAAGTTATGTATGATCAAGTGGTATATCAGGTACGGTCCGTTAATCTCGATACAATGAATCGAGGGAATCAAGGGGAATGGAGTCGGCCAGATATTTCCGCAGTCCGTTTAGATGCAAGCTTTTCTCAAACAAATGAAATTGTTAGCCTTGGGCAAAATTGGGAACTTTATGTCGCGTAGATTGTGTTTGAGTTGGGCAAGTTAAAACTTGCCCTACAGTGCTCTTCTCATTAATTGGGTACCTAAGCATAAGCTAAGGCTTAAGCAAATATGCCCCAATCATCCAGTTGTGTCATAAGTGAAATATTCTTGGGTATTTCTTTTTCTTTTAACCAGGATCTAGCAGCTTTAGCGCCAGCACGTACCATTAAGTCGTTATCACTACTTTGCTGCCTATAGAGTGCTTCATTGAAATAGTTCGTTAAGTTTTCTGACGATAATTTTAAATTTGATTTTAATACTAATGTTATAAGTTCTTTTCTGTTCTGCGCGCCACAATTCGCATTTTTTCCAATGTAATCAATAGCGCCAATTAGATATAGGCTAATTGCCTCGCGTAACCATGACATCTCTTTTTGGTTTATTTCGCCATAGCTTCTTTTTATTTCCAGTAGTTGGCTTGCAGAAAATATTTGGGCCTTTTTTAGGCAGTCCATTTTGTTGTCGTAATCAATGCTTTTTATTGTAGTGCCATGAAGTAGTCTTTTGATATTAGCGTTTGATTTTTTTGGGTTAACTTCTAAAGAGTCCAAGTAGAGGCTACGTACCCGATGAATAAGAACTAAAATTAAACTAAATAATGCAACTTCCATTAAATGAATGAATACAGCAAGCATTTCCAAATCCCTTAAAATTAATGTAAGGGCATTATACCTTATGTAAGGAAATGTAATGTGATTTGGTCATGCTAGGGATGTTGCTGGGTTCACACAATGATAGTGAATTTACAGCTTTTAACAATTTCTGGCTTTTTAAGCTGTTTTAAGATCGCTCTCTATGAAGAAATTATGTATTTGATGGAAGGATAGGGGTCTGCTAAAGAAATAGCCTTGTGCATAATCGCACTTGTTGATGACCAGAAAATCTCTTTGGTCAATATTTTCGACGCCTTCAGCAATGACTTTTAGGTTTAATTTATGCGCTACGGCTATGACCGCAGATGCTATTTCCATTGCATTCAGGTCGTCAGGTATGTCGTACACAAAGGACTGGTCTATTTTGAGAATGTCGACGGGTAAACTTTTTAAATAACTCAATGAAGAATATCCTGATCCAAAGTCATCAATAGTGATCGTGGATCCTGTTGATTTGATGTTGTTGAGTTTCTCTATTACGACATCAATATCATTCATTAACATACCTTCGGTTACTTCTATCTCTAGATTGTGCGCCTCTAACCCAGAGTTCTTCAAAGCATCTGTGACAATGTTAGCAAGTTCAGGGTCTTCAAATTGTCTAGGGGAAAGGTTGACCGCAACGCGAAGCGATTTTCCAGTTATATCATTTAATCGCTTGATTTCTAAGCATGCATTTTTTAAAACCCATTCACCAATTTCTACTATTAGTCCTGTTTCTTCGGCCACCGGAATGAAGTCTGTAGGAGCTATTTCACCTTTTGTTTTATGATTCCATCGAATTAACGCTTCCACACTCGAAATTTCGCCAGTATTTAAGTTTATTTGAGGTTGATAGTTTAAATAAAAATCACCATTTTTAATTGCTTGTCTTAATTCATTTTCAGTCTCTAAGAGCTTGTTGGCGCGGGTATTTAATTCTTCAGTAAAAAAGTGGTATCGATCTCTACCATTTTCTTTCGCTTTATAAAGCGCTAAGTCGGCGTTTTTCATCAGGGTTTCACTACAGATGCTATCATGTGGGGCGAGTGTGATACCGATACTAGTAGTGATGATGACTTCCTGTTGACCAAGGCGTATAGGCTCCTTAAGCGTCGTGAGGATATTCTGTGAGATACTTGAGATATGCTTAGTATCAGAAACATCGTTAAGCAGTATTGTAAATTCGTCACCACCAATACGTGCTACAGTATCTTGTTTTCTGACACATGAGGTTAAGCGTTCTGCAACAGTTAGTAGTAATTGGTCACCTGCATGGTGCCCCAGTGTGTCATTGATACGCTTGAACTGATCCAGGTCTAAAAAGAATAGGGCGGTCATTTTATGGTGCCGCCTGGCATTCAGAATCGATTGATGCAAACGATCAATAAACAGGCGGCGATTTGCCAGACCTGTTAAGGAGTCAAATAAGGCTAAATTCTCCATCTTCTGTTTGGCTTCTTTTAGCGCAGTGATGTCAACTGCAGAAAGCACGTAATTAGTGATAACCTCCTGCTTATTAACAACGGTAGAAATAGTGACAGCGTTCCAAAATTCGGATCCGTCTTTTTTAGAGCAAAGGGCTTCACCTTCCCAGCTAGAATTTTGTTTCAGGTAATCAGCGTTTAGAATGCACTTATCTTTGCTGCAAGTATTGTCCTCTGGGTTGAGGATGCTGATAGGCTGAGTGATTACTTCGTGCTGTTGGTAACCTGTCATGCTGCAGAATTTGTCATTTACATATTCGAAGTTGCCCTGATCATCAGTAATAATGATGCTTGCGCCACTATTTGTGACGGCACTACTTAATTTAGTCATCATTTGCTCTGTTGCTTCACTTGAGCGTAAGTTGTTTTTTAGGCGCTCATTTTGTTTATATAAGGTGAAGCATAAGTATCCAATGATAATGGCTAGGCTAACGCTAATGAGAAGCTTAAATATTTCAGTTGAGCTCCCTGCATTGCCTATTAAAGTACTGGCTAAAGTAATACTGGTGTGAAAAGTCGCACCAAGGAAAATCGCAATCGATTTAAATCGTTTAGTCAAAATAGTTACCAAAAAATATGATTTAGATAAATAAGTTATAAGTAAATTGTATGTCAAATAAACGAAATGAAAAATACGACTTGGTTATAGTCTTGTAACGAGGGGACGTAAATGGTTACAAAAATGTGGCTTTTAGTAATTGTATTTCAATAGAATGTGAAATAAGAGATTACAATTGGGGTAATGTCTGAAAATTCAATTTGCGGGTAATGTTTGTCGTTAAGCGTGTTTGAGAAATACGCTGTTGTATAAGCGTATTTCTCTGATACTACTCTGCTTACGGTGCTTTGTTTGCTGTATTTTTTACTGGGACGGCAGCTTTTTTATCCGTTGCTACTGGCTTTTTAATAGCCGCTTTCGCAGGAGCTTTTGTTGCTGCAGGTTTCTTAACCGGTGCTTTCTTAGTGGGTGCTTTTGCTGCAGGTTTCTTAATCGGTGCTTTCTTAGTGGGTGCTTTTGCTGCAGGCTTTTTGGCAGGTGCTTTCTTAGCGGGTGCTTTTGCTGCAGGCTTTTTGGCAGGTGCTTTCTTAACGGGTGCTTTAGCTGCAGGTTTCTTGGCAGGTGCTTTCTTGGCGGGTGCTTTAGCTACAGGTTTCTTGGTCGGCGCTTTCTTAGCGGGTGCTTTAGCTGCAGGTTTCTTATTCGGTGCTTTCTTCGCAGGAGCTTTAACTGCAGGTTTCTTGGTCGGCGTTTTCTTAGCAGATGCTTTAGCTGCAGGTTTCTTAATAGGCGATTTTTTGGCTGGCGCTTTAGCTGCAGGTTTCTTAATAGGCGATTTTTTGGCTGGCGCTTTCTTCGCAGCTTCTTTTTTTACTTTAGATGTCTCAATACCAATTTTTTCGAGAAGCTGTGTTTGTAAGTCACTAAACTCACTTACACGTTTATCAAATTCGGTTTGGAATCGGTTCATTTCTCTGTCACGCAGCTTGTCCAAATCATCCATGACCCTTTTAATTGGATCTTGAACTTGAGCTTGTAACGTATCAAGTTGTTTAAATGCATCGTTTATCAGTTTGTTAAACTGACCTGATGTTTTTTCAAACTCTTTGTTGAATCGGTTTATGACTTTATCCAAACCTAATTTATCTTTCTTGCCCATTTCAAGACCCCTGCACGTATTTGAGAAATTGCTAAACATGTTTTAGTCTAGCTTATCTGTGGCAATATGGTAGGTGGGATCTTCAATTACATTTACTTCTACAAGAGATCCTGCATTTTTTAATAGTGCTCTACATTCTGAGCTTAGGTGTCGCAGGTGAAGTTTCTTGTTAGCATTTAGGTACCTTTCAGCAAGGGTGTCTATTGCTTCAAGTCCAGAGTGATCACAGACTCTTGATCTTTTGAAGTCAATGACAATATCTTCTTTAGCGCTGTTAATATCAAACTGTTCAAGAAAGTTTGCTACAGAGCCAAAGAATAAAGGCCCGTCTACTTCGTAAATGCTTGAACCTTCTTCATTCTCATGTTGTTTTACGTATATATGTTTTGCGTGTTGCCAAGCAAAAACAAGTGCTGAAACAATTACGCCAACGATGACAGCAATTGCGAGGTCAGTTGCTACGGTAACCGCTGAGACTAATATTAGGACAAAGGCATCTGAGCGAGGCACTTTACTTAAAATACGAAAGCTGGACCATTCGAATGTTCCGATAACGACAATGAACATGACGCCAACTAAAGCTGCAACAGGTATTTGTTCGATTAAGGGGGATGCAAACAAAATAAAGCATAGTAGGAACACGCCTGCAGAGATTCCAGATAGTCTGCCTCTTCCTCCAGAGTTAACATTAATCATGCTTTGTCCAATCATAGCGCAACCGCCCATACCACCAAAGAAGCCAGTGACGGTGTTGGCGACACCTTGTCCAATACACTCCTGATTACCTTTGCCGTGTGTTTGTGTCATTTCATCTATGAGGGTAAGCGTCAGTAGTGATTCTATTAAGCCAATTGCAGCAAGAATTATTGAGTAAGGAAGGATTATCCAGAATGTTTCCCAAGTGAACGGAACGTTTGGAATACTAAAGCTTGGTAGGGTGCCTGCGATAGAGGCAACATCACCAACTACGCGTGTATCTAGTTCAAAGAAAATCACGGCTAATGAAACAATTAAAATGGCGGCAAGAGAGGAGGGGATAGCTCTTGTTAGTTTTGGTAAGAAGTGAATAATGGCCATAGTGATGGCAACTAATGAGAGCATTGTCATCAACGCGCTTTGCTCTAACCAAGCAATGTCAATAATTGAACCTTCCATACTGGTGCCGGTTAACCAGCCTGTGCCGTTATTGTTGTCTCCAAATTGGCTTAGTTGCGCTAAAAATATCACAATAGCCAAGCCGTTGACGAAGCCTAACATCACAGGGTGAGGGACCATGCGAATAAACTTACCTAATTTTAGTACGCCGGCAGCAATTTGAATTATTCCCATTAATACGACTGTTGCGAATAAATATTGAACGCCGTGTTGTGCTACTAGCGATACCATCACAACAGCAAGTGCACCGGTTGCACCAGAAATCATGCCTGGTCGACCGCCTATAGATGCTGTAATAATGCCGACCATGAATGCTGCATAGAGGCCAACAATTGGTTCAATTCCAGCGACAAAAGCAAATGCCACTGCCTCAGGAACTAGTGCAAGGGCGACGGTTAATCCGGAAAGAACATCGTTCTTCATGCTTAACGTTGGGCTGACGGTAGGTTCGAACATAAATACCTCTTTGAGTGCAAACACTAAAATGTGTTTTATTTAGTGCTTGTACGAAATGCCTAGGCCCGCAGGTCTTGATATTTCGTGCAACTACTAATAAATAATGCCATATTAATTGCGCGGCAGTATAGGGGCTGTATGGGTGCAATACAAATCTATAGCTGAAGGCTCAGAAATCGTTATTTGTACTTTCTTGGAGGAAGCCCAGTGTGTTGTGTCTGGATGTTTCCTTTTTGCGGGTATTTTCCCGATCCATTATTTCTTGATTTCTTCGAGAAGGATCTCGATTCACTTTTGGGTTGTGTAGGTGGAATCAAATGCTTTTTCCCATAACCTATTAAGTGAACTTTACCCATTGATGTAAGGGCTTCACGAAGTAGAGGCCAGTTATCTGGGTCATGATAACGTAAAAAGGCTTTATGCAAACGGCGCTGTTTAATGCCTTTGGGAATGCTGACCTTGTCAGATTTGTAATCAATTCGGTTCAGCGGGTCTCTTTCTGAGTGATACATGGTTGTAGCACTTGCCATGGGGGAGGGGTAAAAGTTTTGAACTTGATCCGCTCTGAAGCCATTTGCCTTTAACCATACCGCTAAATTCATCATGTCTATGTCTTTAGTGCCAGGATGAGCGGCAATAAAATAAGGGATCAGGTATTGTTTTTTACCTGCTTCTTGAGAAAATTTCTCAAACAGTTCTTTGAAGCGATGATAAGTACCCATACCAGGTTTCATCATTTTGGATAACGGTGCGTCTTCAGTGTGCTCAGGAGCAATTTTTAAATAACCGCCAACATGATGAGTAACGAGCTCTTTTATATACTCAGGGTCCTCAACAGCAATGTCATAACGAAGGCCGGATGCTATTAGTATTCTCTTAACGCCCGGGAGTGAACGCGCGCGACGATATAGTTGTGTTGTCGGAGAGTGATCCGTAATTAGATTTTTACATATGCTTGGGTAGACGCAAGATAATCTTCTACAGCTGGCATGTATTTCTTCTGAACGGCAGTTCAGTTGGTACATGTTAGCAGTCGGGCCGCCTAGGTCAGAAATAGTTCCGGTGAATCCTGGTGTTGTGTCTCGGATTCTTTCAATTTCATTAATAATAGAATCTTCTGAGCGATTTTGGATGACTCGACCTTCGTGTTCTGTGATCGAACAGAATGAGCAGCCACCAAAACAGCCGCGCATGATATTTACAGAAAATTTAATCATGTCATATGCAGGTATTTTCGCATCACCATAACTTGGGTGCGGAACACGTTGATATGCATGCTCAAAAACGCTATCTAATTCATCTGTTGTAAGCGGTATAGGGGGCGGGTTTACCCAGATAAATCGAGAATCATGTGGTTGGACAATTACTTGAGCGTTAGCTGGGTTGGTCTCCAGGTGAAGGATGCGAGACGTATGAGCATATAAAACAGCATCTTTGGTGACTTTCTCGAATGACGGAAGCAGAATATATTCTTGAGAATTCTGCTTCGTTGAATGGCACAGTGGTAGAAAGTTAATGACGTCTGTACCGTCATCTGCAATTTTGTTTGACGCGCAAGTTCCTTCTCCTGCGTTGTCATCGCTTGAGTTACTGGTGTCTATATACGGATTCTGTTCAAAAGGATGGTTGTTAGCATTGATGCGACTTGGTTTATCAACTTTTGAAGAGTCTTTTTGTGTCCAATTTTCGGGGAGTTCTTTGATTAAGCAGGCTGTACCTCGAATATTGGTCATGTCTCTGGGGTGTTCGCCCCTAGATATGCGTAGTGCTATTTCTGACACCGCTCGTTCTGCGTTACCGTATAACAAAATATCTGCTTTAGAGTCCATTAAAACTGACCTTTTAACGGTATTGGACCAGTAATCATATTGTGCAATTCGGCGTAAACTTGCTTCAATTCCACCAATGATAAGCGGTACACCTTTGTAGGCTTCGCGACAACGTTGACTATAAACTGTGACTGCACGGTCTGGTCGCTTACCGCCTTCGTTATTCGGCGTGTAGGCATCGTCATGTCTAACTTTTAAATCAGCCGTGTAGCGATTAATCATGGAGTCCATGTTGCCGGCTGATACTGCAAAAAATAAGTTTGGTTTACCTAGTTTCTGAAAATCAGTTTTAGACTTCCAATTGGGTTGCGCAATGATACCGACCCGATAACCTTGAGACTCTAATAATCGGCCTATGACTGCCATGCCAAAGCTGGGGTGATCTACATAGGCGTCTCCGCAAACAATAATAACATCGCAACTGTCCCAGCCTAGTTGATCCATTTCTTCCTTAGACATAGGGAGGAACGGCGCAGTGCCATAACATTCTGCCCAATATTTAGGGTATGAAAAAAGAGTTGTTTCAGGTTGCATAAGCATTTACGGTATCTAAATTGGGGCGTCATTTTACCCGCTTCTATTGGCAGTGCATAGTGATATTATTTTACCTTATGTATCATAGGTATAGCGCCAACTCCCTTACAGTTTGGTTTTGAAAAAGGCGATAATACGTGTTTGATGTGGTTATTTTAGCAGCTGGTGGAGCGAAACGATTCGGTTCTCCGAAGCAGTTGGCAGACTGGAAAGGTAAGCCGCTTGTTCAGGACATTGTTAACAAGTGCCTTGAAATCGGATTAGAGCCGATTGTTTCTCTAGGGGCTCACTATGATGAGATTATTCATCACAAGGGTGTAGATTTTTATGGCTGCACAGTTATAAATATTAAAAAATGGTCGGATGGACTTTCAGTGTCGATCAAAGAATCGCTACAGTATCTACAGCATTCGAATAAGCATGGTGTACTATTTTTATTGGCTGATCAGCCTTTATTCTCGTCGGATGACTTGCGTATATTGCAGAAAAAGATATCGAATCACCTTGGCGAGATAGTGTGTATTAAATATGATGACAGTGCAGGGGTCCCAGCTTACTTTCCAAAGCGATATTTTGGGCAGTTGAAGGCACTAGAAGGAGATCAAGGTGCTAAGTCGGTATTACTTTCTAATCCTTGTGAGCTTGTTGAAAGTAGTAATGTGATGATTGATATTGATACGCCGGAGGATATCACTAAGGCGCTAGAAATGATCTAGCGCCTTAGTTGAGCTGATAACGGTTGAATTGATTAAAATATTCCTGCCACGAGAGCAATACCAATGGTAAATATGCTAATGCTGGTCGCAAGTGCTATGCCATAAAACTTTTTGGTAGCCTCTGCATTCTTTCGGATAAAGCTTTCTATAGTTTGGGATGCGATATCTTCAGCTGTCTCACGAGACATGTCATGAGCTTGCTGGATCGCATCGCTTTGTAATTTCTGCCAAAACTCGGTGTCCATTGTTTGGGTAGAGGTTAAATGATCTTTTAACTCTTCAATTTGAATGGGGTCGAGCCCTGTGTTTGCTTTATTATCGAGCAATTCTGCTTTGAACTCGCTTAACTGGTTACCTAGAAATAAGCTAACTTCTGCTGCTACTTCTTCTTTAATGGACTCAGTTTTTTTATTAATTTCAGAAACGTACTCATCCATAATTGCTTTCAGGTGTTCTTGTTGCTCACCTTTGGATTCGTTAAGCATCCTTTTTACATGGTCGTACTGTTCATCGAATAAGCTAGATAGCAATTCGTGTAAACGATTGTTGATGCTTGTTTTGATAGCTGAGCGCGCTACTTGCTCAATAACTTCTGATGACACAGCCGCGAGTGCTTGAGCGGGTGGTTCAACTGTATCTTTTAGCTCATCGGGAAGTTCTGTTTTGCTCATCAGGTCAAGGTTGGCTTGTTCTTCAGGTGACAATGATATTGAAATTGCTGGCTGGGGAAGGTTGCCTGCTTGAGTGTCTGTGGCAAGCTGAACCATCAACTCTGCAACTCTACTTGGTTCGGCGGGTTTAGTCAGAACGTCGTATATTCCATATGTTCTGACATCGTCCGTAAACTCTTCTGACTTTTTTGAGGTGCACATGATGATGGGGATGTGAGTTGTTTTAGGATTTGTCTTTATTTCTTTAGCTGTATCCACGCCATTCATACCCGGCATCAGGTGATCCATAAAAATCACATCAGGGGCTTCGTTGTCACTAAGAAATGTCAGTGCATCTTCACCGGAACCGACCATGCTGACTTTAAGATTGATTTTTTCAAGTAGCTTGCTTAACGCAAATCGGGCGACTTTTGAGTCATCAACCAATAAAGCACTTTTAATTGTCATTATTTACCTCATTAAATATTTCTGCATTACACTTCATTTCAATAAAGTTGTCAGCTTTGTATAAATCCAGTTGAAAGCAAAATTTGCTTATTTCATGGAGTGATATTGTATCTGTTGTTATAGACCAGAATTGTTTGCCAACGTTATTTACCAGCCTTCTAAGTGAGGGCACTCTGTAGCCCTATAGCTTTTGCTTCGGTAGCATACCCCGGGTTCACTTGATCTTGCTGTAAATACTTCGCCTTCTGCCGTCGTTAATGTCGCTTTCCCAAAGGCTTTGCCGTCTTTAAAAGTACCGGTAATTTTACTGCCGTTAGGGTTTAATATTTCACCTTTACCATGGTAGAGTCCATCAATAAACTGGCCGACGTATTTTTTTCCATTTTCATACGTTTCTACGCCCTTTCCATGGAACATTCCGTTTGAGAAAGAACCTTCAAAATGCCCTCCGTCAGGATAGGTCAATGAACCATTACCATGGAATAAGTTGTCCGAAAAACCACCGACATAGAGTAAGCCGCCCTGAGTCGTCTGAGAGCCTTGTCCATTCAGTGATCCATCGATCCAGAAGCCGCTTAGAATGTCGCCGGTTGCTTTAGCTAGAGTACCTTCTCCATTGAATTTGCTATCATCCATCTCACCAACATAGGTATCACCTGTTGTGGTGGTAAGTGAACCTTCTCCCTTCATTTTCCCTTCAAACCAGTCGCCTTGATATTTCATGCCGTTAGCGTAGCGAACTGAGCCGGTACCATGAAATTTTCCATTCACGAAAGATCCATTGTATTCAAGCTTACCTTCTTCAAGATAATGACCTTGGCCGGTTTTTATAGCGTGTTGCCAATCACCATTAATATATTCTACCTTAGTGTAGTGCTCTAAGCGTGCATTTAAAGTTTTAGTCGTACCTCGTCTAATATCAACAGTATTGTTCCAGTCTTCATAGCCTTCTTTAGCGACCTCAATATTATAACTGCCAGGGGTAAGCTGAAGTTCTAATTTAGTAGAGCCGTATGGTTTACCATTAATAAGAACAGTGTCATCAGTTACATTTGACCTGACCACAAGGGTGCCTGTTTTAATGGGCGCCTTTATAGGGGCAGCAGAGAGTGGCGGGATGGCTGCAACGGCTTGTTTTAAAGTGGGTTCCATTTCAAACCGTTCAAATTGGTCCTCTTCAATTTCAGGGTTAAATCCAGATTTTTCAAGTTGTTCGAGGCTCATCCGGTCAGTTTCATCAGTAAAAATGGCTTCCTCAGCAAAAGCAGCTTCCTCTAATGCTTTTAGAGCAGTTAGTGCTTTTAAATTCTTGGTTTCTTCTACGTTTAAAGCCTCAGGCTGAGATTCAACCAGGGTTTGCTTTTCTTCCGTTAATGGAACTGTCGCTTCAGGTATCTTATCAGCGATATTGGTTTTCGTTGGCGAGACGGGAGCAAAACCAGCAGTAATAAGCAACATGAACAAAAGAAAGTTGATAAAGAGGAGAGGCCTCAAATCGACCATGTAAATAGTTCCTTCCAGATTTTATGAGCGGAGTTGCTCTAGGTTTTAAAGGTATATATTCAGGTAAAGAAGACGATTTTCTATATTAATAATGAAAGCTTAGACTGAAATGTGAAAAAAAGCTTATAAAATCAATACATTTGTAAGCTGGGTCACATATTTTATAATTACGAACTAAAATAAAGTGCATTTGATATTACTATTTTAGTCGGGAAATTGTTAGTGTTATAGCTCTGGGTTTGAATCTGAGCCCAATGGAACATATCATCTATTGATTGAAACGACTCCACCTATTAGTAAGGTACTAAGCTTTTATGGTAAATAAGCAAATACATAGTGAGTTTAAGTTAATTCGAACTCAGCCAATTAATGCGCTTCATGTCTGTGTTGAAGAGTATGAACATAAATCAACTGGCGCTAGACATTTACATTTTGCCTCAGAGAACAGTGAGAATGTATTTCTTGTTGGTTTAAAAACGGTACCGACAGATGATACGGGGGTAGCACATATACTTGAGCATACAGCATTATGCGGTAGTGAAAAATACCCAGTTAGAGACCCTTTCTTTATGATGATTCGCCGGTCTTTAAATACCTTTATGAATGCTTTTACAAGTAGTGATTGGACAGCCTATCCTTTTGCAAGTAAAAACAAAAAAGATTTTAATAACCTGTTAGAAGTGTATCTAGATGCTGTGTTTTTCTCTCGGCTAGATGAAATGGACTTTTTGCAGGAAGGACATCGTCTAGAGTTTGAAAAGCCGGACGATTCAAATACAGATCTAAGCTATAAAGGTGTTGTTTACAACGAGATGAAAGGCGCTATGAGCTCTCCGGTTAGTCAACTGTGGCAAACATTAACTAGCCATTTGTTTCCTACTACCACTTATCACCATAATAGTGGTGGTGATCCAGGGCACATACCGAAATTAAGTTATGAAGACCTGAAGTCTTTCTATGCTAAGCACTATCATCCGAGCAATGCAGTCTTTTTGACCTTTGGCGATATTCCTGCATTTGAGCATCAGTCTTCTTTTCATGATTTTGCTTTACATCGTTTTTCTAAAGAAGACCAAGGGATTCATATTGGAGATGAGCAACGATATTGCGCGCCGATCAGGGTTCAAGATAACTACCCGCTGGAAGCGGGTGAATCAAGTGAACACAAAACGCATATTGTTGTGTCTTGGTTGTTAGGGCATAGTTTTGATCTGGAACAAAATTTAGAGGCTCATTTACTGTCGAATGTGCTATTTGAGAATAGTGCAGCGCCTCTTCAGCGAGCATTAGAAGCGTCTAAATTCGGCCATGCACCGTCTCCTCTGTGTGGTTTAGAAGACTCGAATAGAGAAATGGCGTTTGCATGTGGCCTAGAAGGAAGTGATGAAGGCAAAGAGGTCGACATTGAAAACGAAGTGATGTCTGTCTTGACTCGCGTGGCGGAGAAAGGTGTAGATAAAGAGCGCTTAGACGCTGTTTTACACCAGTTAGAGCTTAGTCAGAGAGAAATTGCGGGGGATAGTTACCCTTATGGCTTGCAGCTTATTTTAAGTGCTTTACCCCCGATGTTACACGGTGGAGATCCCGTTGCTTTATTGGACCTAGAACCTGTTCTTGTTAAATTGAGGGAGCGTGTAAAAGATCCCGACTACTTTAAGTCACTGGTGAAAAAACTGCTAATAGACAATCCGCATAGAGTTACTTTGTCGTTACGTCCTAGTGCCAGTTATGAAGGTGTTCGTCAGGCGCTAATGAAGAAAAAGTTAGCGGCAATGAAATCTGCCTTAAGTGAGTCAGAGAAGCAGGCAATTGTTGATCAAGCAGAAGCACTAAACAGTCGACAAATGAGAAAAGATGACGAATCTATACTTCCAAAAGTCGGTATTTCCGATGTGCCATTGCACCTCACCTTTCCTGAAGGGGGGTTGTCTAAAATCAGCGACGAGATAAGCTGTTATCAACAAGGTACAAATGGTTTGGTCTATGAGCAAATTATTATTGATTTACCATATTTAACCGAGGAGTTAATTCCGTTATTGCCTTTGTATACCAGTGTGGTGACAGAGTTAGGTGCAGGCGAGAGTAGTTATTTGGAAATGCAAAACCGGCAATCAGCAGATACTGGGGGAATTGGCGTCTATAGCACTGTTAAAGGTAGCTCGGACGATGTACAGGATGTTAAAGGGGTATTGGTTTTTTCGGGTAAAGCCCTATCTAGAAACCATAAGGCCTTAACCAACTTGTTACAGGAAACCTTAAATACTGCTCGATTTGATGAGTACGAACGCTTAAGAGAGTTAGTTGCTCAAATGAGGGCTCGACGAGAAAATTCAGTAACAAGTAACGGCCATGCTTTGGCAATGGGTGTGGCGTCGAGCCAAATGAGTCCAGCATCATATTTGTCATACAGTGTAGGGGGGGTCAAAGGCATTCAGGGTATCAAGACGCTTGATGATGCATTGTCTGAGCAAAAAAATCTTGAAGAATTTGCAAATAAACTTTCGCAGATCCATCAGCTGGTGAAAGTGTCTGCTCGTCAATATTTGGTTGTTGCTGAAACGGATATGGCAGAAACAGTTGCTGAGTATATCCATAAGTCACTAGTGCGGCCTCAAATTTCTGATCAGGCGCCATTTAGCTTGCCGCCAATTCGAGGGATGGTTAAAGAGGCTTGGGTGACTTCAACTCAGGTTAACTTCTGTGCGAAAGCATACCCGACAGTGCCAATTGGCCATGCTGATACGCCGGCATTAACTGTTTTGGGCGGTTTTTTAAAAAATGGCTATCTTCATCGCGCTATTAGGGAGCAAGGTGGGGCATACGGTGGTGGGGCTGGACAGGATTCAGGAACGGCTGCATTTAGATTTTATTCATATCGTGATCCACGTTTAAGTGAATCCCTAGAAGACTTCGACGCTTCTTTGGAGTGGTTGAAAACGACAGACCATGATTTAGAAAGCTTAGAGCAAGCTATTTTAGGTGTAATTTCACAAATTGATAAACCTCGATCTCCTGCTGGAGAAGCTAAAGGTGATTTTCATAGCTTATTATTCGGGCGTAGCAAGCAGCAAAGAGAGGATTTTAGGGCTCAGATTTTAGTCGTTACTCTGAATGATTTAAAGCGAGTTTCCGAAACGTACCTTAAGCCGGAGTTAGCAAGTACTGGTGTCATTAGTCAGCCATCAAATCGTGATGAATTGGAAAGTTTGGGGCTGGAGGTGTTCGAGCTTTAGTTTAGATATAGGGTGATGGAAGGCCAAATGTTTAAGTTTGGTCTTTCGACTATTGGACTTAGCAGCGCCTTTGAATTTCTGCCTTAACCATTATCCGTGTGGCGATCTCTTCCACTGAGTAGTGTGTTGTATTCATAAAGGGTATACGTTCTTTTTTATACATCAACTCAACTTCTTCAACTTCATAATTGCATTGTTTTATTGATGCATAGCGTGAGTTAGCTCTGCGTTCATTTCTGATGTTTGCCAATCTATCTGGTTCTATTGTTAGTCCAAATAACTTGTTTCTGTGCTTTTTTAGGGAAGGAGGAAGTGCTTGGTCGAATATATCTTCTTCCGTTATCGGGTAGTTAGCCGCCTTAATGCCATATTGCATGGCTAGATAAAGGCATGTAGGCGTTTTACCGCTTCTTGAAACGCCGATTAAAATGACATCCGATTGGTCATATAGTTTTGTTTTTGCGCCGTCATCATTATCTAAAGCGTAGTTAATTGCTTCTATGCGTTCATCATATCGTGTGTTTTTTGTAATTCTTGTTCGCCCGACCTGGTAGGAGGATCTTTCACCGAGTTCTTTTTCAAGGGGGCCTAAAAAAGCGGCAAAAATATCAATCATTAGTCCATTGCTTCTAGCGATTATCTTTCTGATATTGCGGCACTGCCGCGATTTGATCTTATTGTTGGGCAGGATGACAAGTTTTTTATTGCAGACGCTTTTAAGCCTTTGATGCGTGCGGTCACTGACAAGGGACAATATCACATGATCCAAACCCGAGGTCATTTGAATCTTCTTTATGCGCCTGAGACGCTGTAGATCAATAAACGCCATCTGGCTACTGGATAAAAAATGGTCGAATAGAAAAGCGCTCATGTCGTGTGCGGGTTTTGATTGGTAAGCGACCGCAATTGACCTGGTTTGGTTTTATGAGATGTGTCTCAAAGTTTTATATTGTTATTAGGAGCCACGCTGAATTCTTCAAGCGACTGTCGTCAAACGCTATTTTACGGTTGTCAAAGAACTTTGAGCGCCTCTTTGGGACGAGCAGCAGCCCCAAGGGCCTATTTACAAGCGCCATTTACTAGTGATCTAAATACTTGGCTTGCATTACTTGACGATAGTGAAATTGGCATGGCTGGATCAAGCACCGCCTTTGGTGATGCTATTGGTCTTTCAATAAGTGTTTTTGAACAATCCCAAACCAAAAACCGTGTGTTAATTGTACTAACTGATGGCAATGATAACGCATCAAAGGTACCGCCAATAGAAGCAGCTAAAATTGCAGCGGCTTCAGATACAGAGGGAGTCCCCACATACTTCATAACCACAGCAGATGGACTCGGAACAGGGACATCCGCTAACTTTTCTGCCGGGTAAAATTGCATGGGTAAAGTGTATTTTTCAGCGAGTTGTAATAAGGCAACTTCATCCTGTTTTTTATCGATACTGGCCAGTTGTACAACCTGCTCAAGAGTTAAACTGGCTGAAGCCAGTGCTTGCGCTATCGCAGTCTCTACCGTAC
>ENA-OSET01001757-OSET01001757.1-sediment-metagenome-genome-assembly--contig:-NODE-1757-length-21964-cov-13.458400_pt1 | contig 21964 bp, 19 predicted proteins | sample MGYA00237882_ERZ534229 | MGnify/ENA primary metagenome ERZ534229 (study PRJEB26408, sample SAMN06266212) | sediment metagenome | isolation source: Hudson Canyon methane seep mesocosm | place... | reverse complement strand
TCTGTCACTAAAGAACTCCAGTCGACCATTGAAGATATGGTGGACGAAAAACGAGGCATTCTGGCTGCCGATGAAAGTTCGCCAACCATTGCAAAGCGGTTTGAAGCCATTTCTACGGAACCCACGGAAGAAAACCGAAGAAGTTATCGTTCAACCCTACTATCAACCAAAGGCCTGGGCGACTACATCAGTGGCGTTATATTATTTGATGAGACCTTAGATCAATGTGACGATAGTGGTATGAAACTCCCGGAAACGGCATGGGCGCAAAATATTGTCCCAGGCGTAAAAGTAGACAAAGGGAAAGGCCCACTTGCGGGTGCGCCCGGAGACATGATTACCTACGGTCTTGACGGACTAGAAGATCGCTTGAAAGTTTATAAAGAAAAAGGCGCTCGGTTTGCGAAATGGCGAGAGGTTTATCCTATAAGCTCCCACAACCCTACTCATCTCGGTTTAACCGCCAATGCTGAAATGTTAGCAAGGTACGCAGCCGTGTGCCAAAGCGTGGGCATTGTTCCAATCGTTGAACCTGAAGTACTGATGGACGGTGATCATGATATACACCGCTGCAGAACCGTTATCGAACAAGTATTACACGCTGTTTTTCATGCACTCCATCAGCATAAGGTTGTATTAGAACATATCATCCTTAAGCCCAGCATGGTAACTCCCGGCAAAGCACTCTCTAGCAAAGCGCCACCTCATGAAGTCGCTAATGACACATTAACGGTATTAAAGCGAACCGTACCCGCAGCAGTACCCAGTATTAATTTTCTTTCTGGTGGCCAAAGTCCGGAAGAGGCAACAGAAAATCTTAATGCTTTAAACCAGTTAAAAGATAAAGCCCCCTGGCAACTCAGTATTTCGTACGGACGGGCACTACAACAACCCGCATTAAAGGCTTGGATGGGTAAAACCGAAAATATTGCTGCCGCACAAGCAGCACTATTAAAACGCGCCCGTCTCAATAGCATTGCGCGATCAGGCGAGTATAATCCCGAGTTTGAACACTCGTAAGATTTTTACATTAGAATAAAAACGGAGCCTCCTATGCTGCACTGTCCAAAATGTGGATCACTGAGTTTTGATTTTGATGGTGAGAAACTCTATAGCTGTAAGCAGTGTGGTTACCAGTTTTTCTTTAATGCCGCATCGGCTGTAGGGGCTCTGATCGTAAAAGATGGTAAATTACTAACAGGCATAAGAGCTAACAACCCTGGACAAGGCAAACTAGACTTACCTGGAGGGTTTGTTGACCCAGGAGAGTCTTTAGAAGAGGCTCTGGAAAGAGAGCTGCAAGAGGAGCTGTCCATTAGACCCGTTTCGATGAAGTACTTTTCATCAGGCTCTAATTATTATCTCTACGAGGGGGTTGAATATATCACCTGTGATGCATATTTCATCTGTAAAATCGATAGCTTTGAAGGCATGAAAGCCAGTGATGATATTAGTGAGTATCGATGGGTGACACTAAGCGACATTAATTTAAGTGAGTTTGCATTTGATTCAGCTAAGCAAGCGGTAGAAAAATTGGGTCTCTTCACCTGAAAGACCTTTAAACCGATTACCTGAAAAAGTCTTTAAACCAACTCCAAATTCCTAATGAAAAACCCTTGAAGATATTAATACCTAAGGCAGACTTAATAAGATAAAGAACCAAAAAACCAATCGTCATAGAAAATAGCAAAAAAAGCCCTAGCATCAGCATAGTTACAAAGCCAGAAAGCTGTTGTTGCCAACGACTTATTTCTCTATGGTTTTGCCCAAATAACAAAACATAATAATAACGCGTTCGCCACAGTTTAAATGTACCTCTTAAATCAAGAGCATGCTTATCCCAATGACGAGTGCCCACTGCCAATTTCAAATGCGCTAATTGCTCCTCGGAGAAACTTTCTTTAACCGAGTCAGGCATTGATGATAGCAGTCGAGAAATAACCGTATCTGTGCGAAGCGCTGACAAAGAAGTCGATTCCGACTCAGATTCCTGAATTGAATCATTCATAGCCGTACTCTCTCTACGTTCACTCTACATTAAACTTCATAAGCGCCATGGGTTTAGGCATATACCATATTGCATCGTCAGGTAAAATAGGCTTCATGTGCTCAATAAAATCATGCGCATCCGTCAAGCGAACAACTTCTAAGGGCTTACCGATATTGCCGAAAAAATCTTCCCAGTGCCCTAGTATCGCAGCGCGAGGCCTTGTGTCTTCAATAATTTTATCAGGGTACCCCTCTACCTCACTAAAAGAGGCCACACAAAATATTAATAAATCTACCCGCTCTGATTCATCTCTAATATCAGAAGACATAAGTCCTTTCGGTGGTTGACTCGCAGCATCCTGAAAGTGAATTCGAAACAGTATATTTTCTTCTTCATCAATAAAATCAATCAAGTAAGCTAATGTTTCACCTCCCAACCAACCCAGTACTGTTCTGGGAAGCGATTCCAAGTCTTCATCATAGTGCCCCTTTCCAAGGGTTATCCCCATTAGGTGCGGGGCATGATGTGAACGTATAGGCATAAAACGAACCGTTCTTCGCTCATTATAAATCCACTCGCCGGCTTCGGTATCGGTAGCCGCTTTATCTAACACATTATGAATTCTATTTTTTTCAATCGCAGGTGCCATAAGGTGGCTCATGGTTTTAGAACCATAAACATGCGCAGCGGGTGCATGTTTATTCATTATATAAGGCACATCAAGTAGATGGTCATAATGAGAATGCCCCACTAACACAACCTCAACATCCGTTGCCGGAGGCATCAATCTATCAATCACTTCTGAATCAGCTTCCAGTCGTGTTAACGATGCCAACTTGAATAAGCTTGGATTAGTAAATGAAGGCGCGGTCATAATAGCGGTATCACCATACCTTATGAGGTACCCACCAACCCCCAAATACTGCACATCAACTTGGTCTGATGGTTCATTTTTCACACCATCATAAAGCGGCAGGTTTTTAGCCGAAGATGCACAACCAGAAATAAGCGAGTAGAAAATTAGCCAAACACTAACGAGCAACAATTTCATAATGAATACAGGTCTGCTTAATATTTATAAAGATACAGTATTCAGGTTAGACCAAAGCACACATATTATTCAAGATATGGAGGACGTGGGAGTAATAATACGAATTTTATTAGGTTGCGATAAAATAAGAGAAGGCTTCATACCCAACATAGACCTAAAAGTATGAGAGCAATGAGATGAATCTGTAAAACCAGCAGCAATAGCGGCATCAGTTAGACTGTATCCCTGCCCCATTTTAACAGAGGTGACATAGAGCCGATGCCACAAACGATAGCGACGAATTGGAACACCTGTTTGCTGTTTAAATAACTGCACTAAACGAGGAACTGATAAATTAACAACATCAGCAAGATCTTCAACAGATAAGTTGTCATCAATAGTCTTTTTAATCATATCAATAACATCAACAACACGCTGGTCTACATTATATTCGCTGCCAGACTCAGCCAAGAGCATTTGATCTAAAAGTCCATAAGCAGCAAATGAGTCCATCTGGCAGGCATACATTCCCCAAAAGCGAGCAATAAAATCATATTCACAACTCATCTGGTAGGCAACCTTTCCTTGCTTGCACTGCATTCGTCCAAACAACGACGCAAAGTCTGCACCCAGAGCATCTAAATTACAATTGGCCACGACCGCATCTTGAGTGTCTATCGTAATAGACAAGCCAGCAGGGATAAGTAAGCTTCTGCATTCAACAGGTTCAGACTGACTTTCAACAATAAAAGAAATGGGCTTATCAAGCGCCAACACTAGGGTGGCGGCACCTTGTGATAAATTCAATGGTTCAAAAAGCGGTCCTATATAAAGAGTGCGCTTATCCCACAGATAAAGTAGCGACGGATAGATTTCGCTCATGATGATACTCGCTAGATTAAGAAGATTTTTTATTTTTTTGCAAACACAGCCAAGACGCTAGTCCGCCTATCAATTCCAGCTTACACCCGTAAACCATAAATAAAAAACCTTTCGTTTTCCAACTTTATTTTTCGTTTTAGTGAACCATTCAACCTTTTTCAATAAAAAGAAACATCGTTATCAAAACATACAAGTGTTCGCTTTTTAAGAAACCTTATTCTTTCATACGTTGAATAGTCTTCAGCAATAAAAATAATATGAAGAGGCACACAAAATGAAAAAAGCACTAATCACACTCGCAGCAGCATCAACTATTGCACTAGCTACACCATCACATGCCGGTTTTTTCTCTGACTATTTTAGTTATACGAAAACCAAGCATCCTATCGTACTCGTTCCAGGCATATTTGCCTTTGACACTATCGCAGGTGTTGATTACTGGTACCAAATCCCATCAAGCCTTGAAAAGCGTGGAGCCGAGGTTCATGTTGCAAAAATCAATGCCTTTGATAGTTCTGCAATGCGCGGTGAAGCACTCATTGCTCAGCTTGAAGAAATTAAAGCAGCATCTGGCAACTCAGTATCAAAGTTCAATATCATGGGCCATAGTCAGGGTGGAATGACGGCTCGGTACGTAATGAATGTACGTCCAGACTTAGTGGCATCTGTAACTACCATGTCAACACCGCACACTGGTTCACCTATTGCAGACTTAGTAACAGACACAGCGCCTCCAGGCTCTGTTCAAGGTGTTATGTTTGAAGTATTTGCTAATGCTGTTGGCGACTTGGTTAACCTGCTTTCTGACAACAAGAAAGATGAGTCTGACATATACGCAATGTTAGCCGAGTTTAATGAAGCAGGTGCAGCAGAGTTTAATGCAACCTACCCTATGGGTTTACCAACTGAAGAATGTGGAGCAGGCCCTTCTGAAGTTACTATTGATGGCAACCCTATCAAACTTTACTCTTGGGGTGGTGCAGCTCAGCTAACAGGTGGCCTTGATATCTCTGATCCACTATTTGCCATAACTGCTCTGGCATTTGATGAAGGCGTAGAAAACGATGGTATCACCGGAGTTTGTGCAAACCACTTTGGTAAAGTACTTCGTGACGACTACTTCATGAATCACATCGATATCAACAACCATGTACTGGGCCTTGTTTCATTGTTTGAAACCAACCCTAAAACTGTTTTCAAAAACCAGGCTAACCGTCTAAAGAAAGCAGGGTTATAAGTGCAAAAGTAGCCACTTTTACTACGTTACTCTGCGGCCTGCCCGCAGGGTGCACCTTCTAAGTACCTAGATTCTGCGGGCAGCCAGCAGAATGACGGAGTTGATAATGATTAAAAAAGCGTCCGCAACTGTTAGCCTCATCATTGGAGCTCTGTTGCTTGCAGTCTACTTTGTGAACTTCCCTGCGGGACAATCAGAAAAGACTGCTTCCGTAATTGAAATAAATACATCACCAATGGCTGAAGATGAAATAGCCATAGCCAAAAGGGTTAACCAACAAACTTTTGACCAGGCAGGACACTTAAATCCACTACAAAACCGCAAACCAAAGCCATCGTCCATTAATGATATAGACCATGATGTGCAATTAAAAACAGACTCAGCCGGAAACCTGATTGTTGGCGAAGAAGCCAAACACCTATTTGAGTTCTACTTATCAAGTATTGGCGAAGAATCACTCGAGCAAATTCTTACACGCATACAGCATGAACTAGACGAACAACTACAGCCACCGGCTTTAAATCAGGCTCTGTCACTATTAAAACGTTATGTAGATTACAAAATTGAACTGGCTGAATTAGAAGCTGAAACTAATGTCTCTACTGTAAGTTCACTTTCAGACCTTGAAAAAATCACGTTGCAAAAAACACAACTCAACACATTAAGAGCACAACATTTCGATCAAATTGAGCATCAACAGTTCTTTGAGCAAGAAGAAGCCTACGATAGCTATATGCTGAGTCATCTTGAAATAATGAAAAATGAAAGCCTTGATGAATTCGAGAAAAAGCAGCAGGCAAAATTATTAGAACAAACGCTTCCTGAAGAAATGCAGACAGTAAGAAAGCAAGTAACAAAACACTCAAACCTCTATGAAACCGCTATTAACATGAGAAAGGCAGGCGCAAGTGAGGAAGAGATCTATCAGGTAAGAGCACAAACACTTGGCGACGAGGCAGCTATAGCTATGGCCAAGCTAGATAGTGACCGTAAAGAATGGCAACAACGGCTGGCTAGCTATGCTGAACGTAGGGATCTGATTATTAACTCAGGCTTAAGTAATGAAGACAGCGCCCTTGCCATTAATAATCTTATTGAAGCTAACTTTTCTGGCACAGAGCAACTTAGAGTGAGAGCACTTAATAGCACCTTATGATGTAACTGAAAATTTCCTTATCCTTTTTGTCCTTTTTCGCTATAGATTTTATCTCCTGTACATTATCTTTGAGATCTATAGCGTTTTTTTCCTTACAGCGCCCCTCCTCCAATATTTTTTATACCGATTCGTTCATCCTCTCTTCAATATGTTGGGCAACCTTTGTATCAATCTTTGCTGGTGCGTTAGTTAAAACAAATGCACTGATATCATCTATGGGAGAATAGGCGAAAGACTGTAAAGCCTTATGACTACCCATTAAAATCCCATCCCGCAAAGGGGCAAACGCTGAGGTTGGCGAAGGCCTCTCTGCATCCAACAAATATTTGTTAGAAGAAGGTGGCAAGCCCCATTGCTGGCAGATTTCATGGCAAAGTTTCCAGCTCCTTTTCTGAATAATTGATTTCACTAACAAAGGTTCAATCTCCCCAAGTGCTTGGTGTTTGCTTTGATAAGTTAGCAATGATCGGTATATGACTAGATAGGCAAGCGATGGAAGCAAGCCTAATAGGTAAAGGGGACCTGGCTCATGCCCCTGAATATTCGAATACTGATCACTGGCCGTCGCAGATAAAAGCGCCCACTCCCAAACCTTTTTGCTGAACACACTTTCCTTACTGCCCTTTCCTTTCATCATAGGCTTCATCACAGTGGCCGAGATAATGTTTCTAATCCCCTGACAGCCAAGCACAAACACCGCTCGATCAACGCTATCAATCGAATCAGTTGATATTCGAAAAAATGGCGAATTTACAGTTTTCAAGGTTTGCGTAGCAAGTGCAGGGTCGGAAAGTAAAATTCGAGATATCTCTGTGGACGGTGTATTTTCATCGTTTAACAACTTGATGAGCATGGGAAACGATGCTGGACGACGAGGCAACTGATCCACACCTAAAATATCTTGATCAAGTATCTTCAGGATACTCTCTTCTTTATCACGCAGCTCTTTGGAACCGTTTTGTAGATCGGTATTGGTACAATTCAATAGCCAGCAGAAAAATGCCTGCTCCAGGTCGTTGGAGGTCTTTTGAATCAGCAGGCTTCTGGCTTCATCAATGGGGTATACACTCTCATCATGATTTACTTTGGCTACGCTGGCGAGATTCTGGGTCTCTGGCAGCTCTCGGTTAAACATGCGACTAATCCATTGCCAAGGCATAATACCCTATTTCCTACTTTCAAAATCACAGAAGCTAAACTGATATTAAGTTAAGAATAGCATGGGCTTTATGTCAAACGGTGGTGAAATGTCCTTACAGGAGATAGAGATAGAAAAATAAGCATTGATAATAAGAAGTAGACACTATAAATAAACAAGTATGGATGTAGACTAAAAAAACTTCCTTGATTATCTTTTGAGTAGGGAATATCAACAATATATCCCCCAGCTTGATGGTAATCAGACATAAAGATAATTTTCCCGTTCGCTTGTACAGCGACAGACGGACCGTTGTTTACGGCATGCACTAAAGGAAGCCTATTCTCAACTGCACGTAGCACTGAGGCATTCACATGCTGATAGGGTTGAACTGTCGTTCCAAACCAGCCATTACTGGATAAACCCACTAAAATATTGCCAGTCTCTGCTTTTTCTACCGCGCCCGCTACAAATTCAGGAAACATCGTTTCATAACAAATTAAAGGAATAATACGTAAATCAGCCGCACCAAAACTTTGGTACGAAGAACCTTTCTCCATTTCATTCAGAAATTTACCAAAAAAGCCTTCCACCACCCCCCTTGCTTTAGGGAAGTCACTCACTAAAGGAACGTATTCCCCAAAGGCAACTCGCTTTATTTTTTGATAATGACCGATAAGGTTCCCCTTTGTATCAATCATACCTGCAACGTTATATTGATGATATGGACGTTCTCCACTGTCATCTGACACTCGTTCAATGTCTTGGAACAGCAAGTTTGTCTTCAGTTTACTGATAGAGTCTTTATATACTGCACGAACATGTAGTCGATCAAAATAAGCTTTATAGCGTGCTTCTGGCCATACAACAAGTTCCGCCCCCCCACTCGCTAAACGTTCGGTCATTTCCATTTCTGGTGGGTACGCTCGACTGTAGCCAGGGAATACATTCAAATATTCAAGGCTGGGGGCTTCATTGGGCTGAACAATACCTACGCGGGCAGTTTCCCAGTGCTCAATTTTTTTTTCCCAGCTCCAGTTTGCAAACACGCCATAGGCAAACCAAACAATTAATACTAAGCCAGAAAATACGTAATATCTATTAAGCCCTTGTGCTTGGGTTGAAACGTTATTTGAAGCGAGTGTACGGAAGCGTAATGAGCTGAAAAGCCTAAATAATACAATGTTAGCCAATGCAATCATCGCATCTAAACCATAAACACCTACAAACTCTGTTGCCTGAATTGCACTCAAAAAGCGGCTTTGGCTTTCGCCTAACTGTACCGAAAATAACATTGGAAAGATCGAATAAAGTGTTACCACAACGAGTGGAAAAATCAGAAATTCATGTATGGGAGTTCGACGTTTTAAAGTATTAAAAATAAGTGCCACAAGCGCAGTTAATTGCGCACAATATAGCCAAAAAATAATAGCCCATATAACACTCACAACCTTCCCATAGCCTTTAGAGAGCATAAGGAAATCCACAACCCAATAGGCTGCACTAGTATAAAACCCTATACCAAAGACCATTCCCAGCCAGTAAGTTCGTTTTAAGCCAACCTGATTAATCACCATCAGTAGTGGAACAAAAGCAAACCATGCGAATAAATATAAGTCTGCATTTAAATAAGAAAGAGATAACAAACCACCTGAAAACAGTGAAACTAAGGTTTGCTGCTGTAAGCTACGGGAAAAAATCATTTTACGAAAGGCTTGATGGGCTATCTCCATTTTATGCTCACCTCTATGAATCTTTTATAGGGCTAGTCTGGAAAAGCTTGCGCTTTCGCTTAAATTGACCTTCAAGCTCAGTCAGTCGCTGTTTTTTCTGCTGTCGACTTAGGTCAGAATTTTCATTAACCTTACGACGAGAAAAAAGATAGTTACGCACTAAATGCTTATGACCAAACAAACCCGTAGTAACGTCCTTACCCATATATAGCTCTTTCAATGCAATATCCTGCTGGAAAAGATGTTCACTTCGTACTTCGCCTACCTTCACATTATCTAGACCCGAAATTTCCTTTGAAGCTTGTTGATAGCGATAATAATTTTTCAATATTAAAGCGAGTTGTTCCCCAGCAGAGCCTGGCAGCCCTTTAGCCGTTAAAAATATCACCCTTTGTAAGCTATTCTCATTCATATCCACAGGCAGTTCCGCTACTGCGCGTGATAATACATCAGCCGTATCAGCATCAATCAATAAAGCGCCTTCTTCATCTAATTTGACCTCTTGTAGTGCTAACTCAACAAGTTCATAGTCAAGCGACCAATGATGTTGAGAAATAAGCAAAGGGTACTTTACTGAAACGGATTGAGGCTGACGCCATTGATGTGCACTGTTATCTGGCACATCTCTTTTAGACTCAATATACAGGCTGGAAAAACTCATCACAGTTAATACTAAAGTGATCAGCGCAATTTTTTTTAACGTACTCAGCATATGAAATTAAGCCCTGCTTGACTTATAGAGACCTTGGCAAACGCTAAAAATCAGAATACACCAAGCTTTAAGTGACGTACTTTATCAAGTTCCTCTTGTGTAAAATGCTGCTGCATCAATTCAGTCAAGTGACTACGTTTAACATTGTCAGTTAATGCCGTATCTTGTATTTTTTTCTTAGCCACTAAAAAATCAGCGTAGCGTACATTCCAATTAAACACCTCTCTGGTTTGCTCTGCATGGTGCTTAACATTCTCAAACTGACGCTCTCTCTTTTCTTCATCTGTCAGACTGCTATCTGATTCAATTCTGAAACTTTCAAACATGTAGCGAGCATTGGCATTAGACATTGCAAACAAACCATCCGAAACATCCTTTCCTAAATATAATTCCCGTAACGCTAATATTTCTTCATATTGAACTTCGGCGTTTGTTGAGGGGCCATCAGCACTGTAAAGCGTATTTAGCTCACGCTCTGCATCTAGGTATTGATAATAATTACCCACGATTTCTGCTGTTTGCTCACCCGATTTGCCGGGCAGCCCAAGCTTTATCAAATCCTGTAATTCAGCTAAGTCCTCACGGTCTAGCCGAAGACCGCTATAGGCAAGCGTTTCATTCAAAGCTAGCAATGTTTGATGATCAATAACTACATCCCCGTCTTCGTCCAATTTAACGGCTTGTAGAGCATTGTAGATATAATCCACATCGAAACGGGTCGTTTCCTTGTTTTCAGCGATGTCAGTTACCTGCTTTTTTGTTGGGAGGTTATCCCACTGCCACGCCGTCGCGATGGAGCTGTTTGGATTTTGTGTAGCTATGCTAATAGACTCATTAGGCGAATCACTGACAGCTATGTTTTGAGAGCTCGATTGGACTTCAAGATTATCCCGAGTCATAAAAAAGGCAAGCCCAGTGATGGCTAGAATCAATACTATTACCGGTACTTTTAAAGAACTTAGTTTTTTATTTTTGTACATTTTAAGTCTCATTTTTATTTAATTATTCAAATAGGGTTCTCATGGAATATTGCCCCCTACTATTTCTTCAACGGGATCATCATTACGGTGGCTAGGATTCAGATGGTCATCAATATTTACTGAAAGACTCTTAAAAACCATGTCTGAAATAAGCACTTCCAAAAATGGCGGTTTTAAAAAAGCGGCAGAGGGAGGAACACCATTAATAGCGCTAAAGGTCTTAGAAAAATGTGCCGAACTTGCAAATCCTGCAGCAAGCGCTGCATCAGTGACAGACTGGCCTAAAGCTAGATGAATGATGCCAACAAACACACGATAACGAAGTCGGTACTTGGTTATAGGAATACCTATTTGATCCTTAAATAGTTTTTCCAAGCGAGACTCTGACAAGTTAACTTCGGCAGCAAAGTCATTAACGCCAAGATTCTCTCTTACTGTTTCCCTGACTCTCCGCACAAGCTCTACAATTCTAGAATCAAACTCTCTCAGTATTACATTTTGTAAGCTCGGCTGAACAATTAGGTCTCGAAGCATGTCGTACACTTGCTCAGGTGCGAAGGGCGCATCGCGAATATGAATCAAGGTTTGAATTAGCAGGTCTTCCTGAGGGTGAGCGTAATGCAACCCCTCCACTCCCATCGCCATCACCTTTTCAAGCGCTGGGTAGTCTTGACAAAGAGGAGCCAAATAATAAATCGCCATAGTGGCAGTATTTACATCAATATATTCCTTATCAAAGGCGGTTCCAGCTTTAACCAAACAGCTACGTGTAGCAACCTGGCGGCCATCATCCAGCTTAATATTAATTTCGCCCTGAATGCTGACTATCAATTTATCCGAAACAGACATATGCTCTCGAAAAAAAATATGAGAGACACCCAGATATAAAAGCTGGTTGCTCCAAATATATAATTTAGGAACACGGACTGTCGGATTCATTAACTTATACCTACCAAAAAAGAAAATACCCAGTAACAATATTACTGGGTGGTTATTTAACCAAACTTAGCCTATCAACTACTAATCTGAGGCACACACAGACTAGTAGTTACAAGTATCTCTATATTCCGAAATCGCGCTATTACCTGCGTGATCAGGGCCACATAAAAATTGATCATAACGTGTATCTTTATCGATAAAACGCTTCATCCATGACACGCCATACTTACCTAATAAACCACCGTTAATACCACCACCATTAGCACAAGAGTGATAACCGCCACTGACCTCCAATAATGCTTTATCTGTTGTATCTGGAATTGAGTTATAAAATGGAGACGCATGATAATCAACACCCGCAACACCATCATATTCACAAGCAATAATCATAGTAGGCGTTTCTATTTGATCAAAGTTATTATAGCTAGAGTACCATGGTGCAAGTGGTATTGCCGCGCTCAAACGAGTACCAGAAGCTGTTTCAAGCGTTCCCCCGCCGCCCATTGACCATCCCATTCCACCGACACGGGTACTATCGACCATGCCAAAAATTGGGCTATCGCTAGAGTTACTTTCACTAATCACATAATTCAATGCATTTTCTTGCTGTACTGCGCGACTAGAAGGATCATCCAATGTAGAGTTAGTCCCAATGGTAATAACAACAAAGCCATGCGAAGCTAAACGTGGCCCCCACCATGCGATAGACGATTCATACGATAGAAACCCAGGCACAATTGCAATAGCGCCCATCGTTCCTGTTGTATTTGTTGGGTAGTGTATTGTCCCACCACCAAACCCGTCCACATAATATGAAACGCCTATCGTACCAACCGAATAAGGTCCTGTTTCTGCTTCTAAATCGCTTGCACTTGGGTCTGGACCACGAGTGAAGTCACAATCAACTTCACAGGGTTCAGGAACTGGAATCGGATCAGGATCCGGTGCCGGACTGGGTGTAGAACTTAATACACTCATTGAGAAGAGTAATGCCCCGGTACCAACAACTAGTTTTTCTAAAATTGATTTATTCATAAGTAGCATCTCTGTAAATGGTTATATTTATTTTTTTGGTTTAACAACAACCCAAATAAAATTTACAGAAGATTAATGTAAGCTGCTTTCACGATTTGGCACTCTATTCGTCGTTACCTCACCATTTACAAACAAATCAGCCGGTGCCAAGCCGGCTTAAATTTAGAAATCATATTTATCTGTGCAAACAAGCTTACATATAGCTATTGGCTAATGAAGAAAGTCCTTTCTTAATAGGCATTTCAACAGCGGCTTTCAACAGCCCACCAATAAATGGCAGCTTAGATTCAAATTCAATTGTATAACGTAAGCGAGTGCTTCCATCTACCTTACTAAACTCCATACGCCCTTTATGATTTTTCAGTGGGCTACCTTTGCTAATCACATATTCCATAACTTGATTGGGTTCAAATGTGATGACCGTTTCTTCAAAACCAGCCAAGGGTAACGGTGTGATCTTTCTTACTGAGCCAAGACCATTTATATACCCGCCCTCACCATCAACGATACGCTTTATATCTGCTTTGAGGAGCTTTCCGAATTTTTCATGGTCGGTTAACTCTGTAAATACGGTTTCAACCGGGGCTTTAAAAACCTGCATGATATCTATGTACTGTTTTGCCATTATTTTTCTTCCATAAGTGTTACGCTTGATCGTCAGATTGAGAAACAATAAACCTTCCCAGCTTTTTAAGTGCTTTTTTTGCTTCGGGCATAAAGCCCGCATGAATATGCCAGATATGCCACATATCTGGATTTATATCTATAGTAACCTCAACACCATTCTCTTTGGCTTTGCTTGCCAGTCGTTCTGAATCACTGAGTATGAGTTCATCAGCACCTACATGTATGATGATGGGAGGTAGCCCTTTATATTCACCATAATGAGGAGAAGCCAGTGGGTCTGCCAGTTTATCGGGACCGGCATAGTTATGTGCCATTAATCTCATCCAGGCGGGGTTTAGCATTATGTCTTTTGTAGCATTAGACTTTACACTATCGCCGCTCATGGTAAGGTCTGTCCAGGGTGATATTAAACAAAGACAAGCAGGTAAAGGTATACCTGTATCACGCAGTTTCATTGCCGCGGCTAACGCTAATCCCCCACCCGCTGAATCACCGGCAATAGAAATATTACTTGCCTTATAACCTTGCCGTAATAACCATTGATAAGCCATTACCGCATCATCCAGTCCTGCGGGGAAAGCATGTTCAGGTGCCAGGCGATAATCAATTAACAAAACATTGGCTTTAGCTGCCTTGCCAAGCCGTGCGGCACACTCTTTATGGGAATCAATAGAGCCGATGTTATAGGCACCACCATGTAAAAACAGCAGGGTCCGCTGATTTTTTGAATCTACATCAATCCATAATGCAGAAAGACCACGAATATTTACTTTTCTGGCACTCACTCCCCACGGCAATGGAGCCGTCCCCATCAACTTATCGAGCTTTTTTCTTTGAACAGGAATAGCCGTTTCGGTATTAAGAATTGTGGGAATGAGGTTTTTAATCGTCCATCGAGTGGCATAACTTTGAAGACTGCGCATAGCGTTTGGTTTCTCATATATTTTAGAGTAATCACTCTACTTACTTTAGCATACGGTTCAGAGAGATAAACCTGATAATAATTGTTAAATTCGGCCACAATAATGCGATAAATTTATCTTACTTCACATCATTCCCTATCTACTTTTGTTAATTTATTAACAACTTATCACTCTTACTATGTTTTTAAAATTACTATGTTTTTAAAATATTTCTGGTTTTCACTCATTTTTATAGGTGCGGCCAATGCGCTATTAATCCAGCGCAGAGCTAAACCATTAATTGTAAAGCGTCCAGAGCTTCAACTTCATGCGAACAGAGTGTCTTACACCCTGGTATTGATGATAGGTATTCCTTCTGCCTTATTAGGAATAATTCAATGGCTAGCAGGCTACGAAAGTCCGTTTTATATTTTTTCTGATGATTTATCTAACAGCTACTTATTAGCAGCATGGATAGTAATGGGAGGCTTACGGCTTTTTATTCTGTGGTGGTTATGGTGTACCACGGGGGTGGAGTCTTACCTCGCTATCACCCCTATTCGTATTAACAAAGATCTGTTGCGCTGGTCTATAACGGCAATAATTGTGGTTTGGTTTCTTGTGGTGTTGTCGAGCCTTTATTAGGACTTGTAGTCTTTGCATCAAGGGAGTTAACAATCGAATCAAGTGCTTTATTAAGCCGCCCTCGCGTAGCCAATACTTTTGGTAGCCTCAAAACTAATTCAATTCCATTCTTATTACCGGCCACGGTCAAGAAAAATGCCGTAGTATCAAAATCGGGGGGAATAAAAAACGCACTAGTAGCCTTAAAGCCACCTCCCTGATACTGATCTAATGGCAACAGTCCTAAATTGGAAATAATACCCGACGCCCTGTACTGTCCCGTTACCATTCTTTTTTCAACCAGCTTGTTATTGGCATTTTTCATCATTTTTAATGAGATCCAGCACAACAAACGAATCGGGATAAATCGCATAAAGCTAGGAATGACCGCTTCTCGTTTTTCTGCCAGTTTATTTTTGATCATACTTTGCCAGCTATTAACACTAGTATCACCTGGCACATTCATCATAATGCCACCCGATAAATTAGCCGTAGAGCGTAAACCTTCTACTCGGGGCCTCATATCAACAGGTAACTGAAAACGCACATTAGTATCGCCATAAGCGCGTGCTGAATGAGCAATACCTATGGCAATTTTAGCCAGCACCTGACTGAATTTACCCGTAACGGTTCTGCGATACCAAATCCTACCTTGCTCTTCTCCTTCAGGCAGACCTGTTGGAGCACGCACTTCATCAGTCACCATCTCGCTTCGAACACGGGTTAACTGTAAAGAAAGGTCTAAATCAGACATTGCGGAGTTTTCACCCAATGGTTCTTCCCCTTTAAGTACACGAAACACATCATCAGCAAACGCTTGAGTGCCCCGCCCGTCCATTGCCCCATGATGACTGCGAAAGATGAAATATGAGTTTGTTTTGCATTTAACCAGCAAGACCTCGCTGGTAGGGCCTTCATAGGCGGGTAAAGGGTCTTCTAGAAAAGGCGCACCAGTATCACTTTGGCCATCCCAATCACTACCATCAATTACTCTGAAGGGGGTTGTTTTACCTGAGTCTACCCAGCAGGCAAAGCCCAGACTTCCCTTTAGTACAATTCGGCTACCAGGGTTAGCTAATGATGCTTTTTTAACGGCTCGCGCCCATTCAAGCTCGTCAATTAAGCCCGTTCCTTCTATCGTCATTTGATTAAGGCAAGGAGTATGGTAAGGCTGTGTTCTTTTATCACAACTTACATAGTATCGCTCTATGGGAGATAACTTACGCTTGTAGGGCTTTGGTTCAAAAGACACGGAACACCTCAACTTTTATTATTTTATGGAGCACAATATTACATAGTTCATTCATTCTGGTGACCATCTAAAAAACCGGCCTCCCACCCTGAAGCCAAGACTTCATCATCATAGGGGTTAACTCTATAATGACTATCTATTCGGTCATTGGGATATCGAAGCGCTACGTCGTAACCAAAACTATAAGCCACTTCTACAGTATCTGTGTTGTTATCTGGTTGTTTATCAAGCGCTGTGACCGCCCTATAAAGCTGCTTAATAGAGAACTGCAAATCATTAAGAATATAATAAGTAGCAGGCACCAAAACCAAACTAATTAAGGTGGCGAATAACACCCCAAAAGCAAGGGACACAGCCATAGGAATAAGAAATTTTGCTTGAAGACTGGTTTCAACGATCAGGGGAGTCAGACCTGCAAACGTTGTTAATGAGGTCAGCACAATAGGCCGGAAACGATCAACCCCCGCCTCTCGAATGGCTTCAAATAAATCACCGCCCTGGGCTCTCTTTTGATTGATATAATCAACCAGCACCAAGTTATCATTAACAACCACCCCGCTCACCGCGACCATTCCGATAAGTGACCATAAGGTCACATCAATACCTAACAATAAATGCCCTAATAACGACCCCACCAAACCAAAGGGAATAGCAAACATAATCAACAAGGGCTGGCCATATGAAGAAAACAAAACGGCCATTAACAAATACATGCCTAATAGTGCTAACAAGTAGCCCCGAATTAATACAGTAACAAACTCACTCACACTTTTTTGCTTACCCGCTTTATTCCATTGGGTATCTGATGCAGCGGCTAATGGGTCAAGAAAAGCGCTTTGCAACTGAGTCATTACGGTATTAGGTGAAGTCTTACTTTTATCAACAAATGCGCTAACGGTAATGACCTGCTTTCGCTCATATCGTTTGATGGTTGATGTCACCTCACCATAAGACACATCAGCAATACTAAAAAGTGGCACTCCCTGCCCTTGCTCAAGGCTTTGGTTGCCAGCATTATCTGGTGGCAGCTGAATACGCATATTTTCTAAATACCACAGTGAGCGGGTTGATTCATCAGGATAACGAACATAGACCTTTACTTCGTCTTCCCCACGCTGAATGCTCTGTACTTCAACACCATGAAACCCATGATGAACTTGCTGACCAACCATCTGCATAGTCAGACCTAAGTCACGGGCAACAGGTTTTAGTTTTATCGCAACCTGAGGCTTTCCTCCTTGTTGTGAGTCTTGTATATCATATACACCCGAATACAGCGTTAGTTGCTCTTTTAGTGCTTCAGCTGCACGCTCTAGCTCATGAAATTCAGAACCTGACAGCTCAATATTTATATCAGGTTCCGGCGGCATTAAATCGGCACTGAACCTTAACTCAATGGCATCTCGAATAGGTTTAACCTTCTCTCGCCATCGCTTTACAATTTCTCTACCACTAATTTGACGATTCTCTGCAGGAGACAATTCAACTGAAACCCGCCCTAAATGATCGGTTTGCGGCATTACATCAATATTAGCGACTTTGTTTTTAGGGCCGACAACAGAAAACACATGATTGATAGGGCTGCTGCCATTTTCATCTCGTAATTCTTCTTTTAAGGCTAATGCAGCATTTTCAATACGTTTTAGTGCCGCCTTAGTTACATTGGAATGAGTACCTTCGGCAAAAGAAATATTAGCTACTGCTATATCAGCTTCGATAGATGAAAATAAAACAACACGAATCCAGCCTCCTGCAATCAAGGCAATTGAGATAACGAAAACAGAGAGAAAGAGCGTTAGATAAGCCCATCGCCAGCGTAAAACCTGAGCGAGAAAAGGTTTATAATTTTTCTCAATAAACCCTTCTACGGCAATAGAAAAACGCTGCTGCAGTTTCCCTCCCTTACTCTCAGACGCTGAGTCAGCCGGGCTAATATTGCTCAAATGAACAGGTAAAATACACAGCGATTCAAGTAATGAAAACAACAACGTTGCTATAACTACAATAGGAATAACTTCCATTAATTTGCCTTCTGGCCCAGGCAAAAATAACAACGGCACAAAGGCAATAATGCTCGTTAATATGGCAAAAGTGATGGGTTTAGCGACTCGCTGAGCACCAGCAATAGCCGCATTAACACCATACAAACCCTTCCGATGCTGAGAAAATACACTTTCCCCGACTACCACCGCGTCGTCTACAACAATGCCGAGAACTAGCAAAAAAGCAAACAGTGAAATAATGTTGATGGAACCACCAAACAGTGGCAATAGCCACAACGCGCCCATAAAAGAGATAGGGATGCCCAAGCTCACCCAGAATGATAGGCGCCAGTTTAAAAACAACACCAGCACAATAAAGAGCAAGGCCAAACCCGTTAATGCATTGCTCATCAGAAGGTCTATACGACCTTTAAATAGTTTTGAATCATCCTTCCAAACAAGTAGCTCAATGCCTTCAGGTATATAACGAGTGTGGTTTTCTGCATAATTTGAAATAGCCTCAGCCACTTCAATAATATTCTGCTTGCCTACACGGTAAATATCTAAAGACACCGCTGGTATTCCGTTTAAACTGGCTTGGCTATCACCTCGCTGAAAGCCGTCATTAATAGTGGCAACATCACTAAGCATAATGCGACCGCCATCGGCACTCGCCCTTAAAACAACCTGTTCAAACTCGCTTGCTGCATCAATTTTGCCACTAGACTGAATTAAAATATCGCCATTATCTGTCTTTAGTGTTCCCCCTGGCATATCGATAGAGGTTTCTTTAATGGCGGCAACCACAGAATTAAAATCAAGCTTATATTGCTCTAATGCGCTGTCAGATATCTCAATTGAAATTTCATAAGGACGAACATTTTCTATATCCACTACTGAAATAACAGGCAGGTCTAATAAATCTTCACGAATATCTTCAGCCAACCTTTTGAGTGCCCACTCTTCCGCATTGCCGGAAATAATAAGCTTGGCAACCCGATTACGTACCTGGAGTTCTTTGATAATGGGTTTTTCACTTCCGTCAGGAAAAGTACTTAAGCCTTCAATGCGAGATTTAATATCTTCCAGTACCGCTCGGGTATCAAAGCCTTCAACCACATCAGCCGTAACAGAGCACAAACCTTCACTAGCCAGAGAGGTTAAATCAACCACACTTTCAAGATCATATGTGGCGTTTTCGATACGGGTACAAACAGCTTCTTCAACTTCACCTGAAGCAGCCCCCGGGTAAGCAATAGCGATTGATATCCGCTCTAAAGAAACATTAGGTATTAACTCTTTTCGAGTATCCGGTAAGGTAAACAAACCCAGAGTGATAATTAGTAGCATCAATAAATTAGCCGCTACCCGATTATGGGCAAACCAGGTAATAACGGGGTTCATAACGAGCTACTCAGTGCCAGGGTATTAGCCAATTGCACTTTCATGCCATCTACAACAAAATCTAAAGCAGTTAATACCACTTTATCGCCAGAGTCGATTCCACTACGGATAAAAACCTGGTCTCGGCCACGATAGAGTACGTCAACCGATCGAACCACCAAGCGCTCATCCAAATTAACAATCCATACCTTATTTTCTCCCCTAAGCGCTTCTCTAGGTAGTGCTATAATTCTTTTTTGTTCACGCCCGCCTATTTCTGCTTCTACAAAACGACCAATCTCAAGAGGAGGACGCCTATAAAAAGTTACATCTCTTGCATAAGGATTATTAACTTCAGCAACCACATAAAGCAGACGATTTTCATCCACTCCACCCTCAGAACGAACCACGACACCTTTCCAGCTATAACGCTGTCCACCAATAACACTGGTTAATTTAACCGGGGGAAGATTTTTATGAGTTGGAACCACGCCCTGCTGACTATCGTCTTGATAATGCATAGGCAAGTCAATTAAAGAAAGGTGATGGTCTGATATTGGTAAACGGACTTCAGCAACATCTAAGGCATAAATATCTGCCAATAGTTCACCCTGACTGACGTACTGATCTTTGTTTATGTTGACTGATTTAATACGACCATCAAAAGGCGCTTTTATTTCTGTATGGCTAAGCTGAAGGCGCGCTAACTGCAAGTCTGCGTTGGCGGCTGCTAACTGGCTTTTAGCATCTTTAATTTGCGGGATATGTAGGGCGAAATCAGTAGCATTTTTCTTGGCACCTCTGCGGGCAACATGGGCTCTGGCGGTAACCTCTTCCAAATGCATATTGGCGGAATCTACTGCGCTTTTTTTCTTTGTAATTTCCAATAAATAAAAGGCTGAATCAATAGTAATAAGCACATCACCCCGCTTAAAAAAACCACCACTATTAAACTGTGGAGAGACCTTCTTAACCACCCCGTTAACCTCCGATACTAAGGTTACCTGAGTGCGAGGCATAACGATGCCCCGGGTGTGCACGGGCACCCGCACGGTCACTTTTCTAGCCGTTACCGTTTGCAGTACAGGTAAGCGTTTAATTGACTCTTGAGGCTCTGCTTTGGGTGAGTTCACTAATAATAAGTAAACAACAAAAATTGTCACAATCGTTATTGCTAAAGGCAAAAAGATAGATAAGGTTCGCTTCATTCGTTTATGCCCTGCCTGCCACCTTTTTCATCCCCCTCTAGCAGATTTCTTTTCCAGCCATTCATACACTGCTCTGTAAGGCTAATATCATTACAAATATAAGGATGCAGCTTTAAACCAAGGGTTAGCTGGTGATGCCATATCATCATGCCTGTTGATACAGGATAATTTTGCGTGCCGATGCCACAGGTAACCCATACTTCATCACGTTTCATAGGAGGGTTGCCTGCATCTTTCAGAGGCCAGCTACCTAAAAAGCTAAATGAACCTGCATAAAATTGGCGCTGACTAACAACTTTATACAACCACCGAACACCACCTAAACCAATGAGTTTTCCTATATTAGCCTGCCACCAAAGAACCCAGTAAGACTTCGATTTTAACTGTGTTTTTATTCTCTTCTGAATAACGCTTGGTGCAATATTATTCGATAAATGTACATTAACACCGGAAGAGTAATTACGTGAGTCATCACCAAAATTCAGCGGCCCACGTAAATTAACCGGATAAAACCAATAATATTCCTGATCACCTTCAAGCAAATTATCAGCAATTGTTTTATTAAGCGCCCAGAACAAATAAACACCCAAAGCGACTTTATGTTTTTTTGCCTGAGACTTAATTAAGGCGGTATCAGCCTCACTGAAGTAAGCAGAAACAATGGGGGCATCATTACTATTTTCAGGGTTTAATTGCTTATAATCCGAGTATACTTTTCTCCATCGTATCAGCTTTGGCACCTCAATTTTCGGAGCTCCAAACATCAGTCTAAATAATTCAATAAGCGACGGCTTATGTTTGTCAGATGAAGTAGGTAACTCTCGGCTTGGGTAACCCTGACCTCTCAGCACGGTAGCCAAGCCGCCTAAACCATCCATATCTCGGTGGCGAAAATGATGCCAGTTAATCTCATTAGTTACCGTATTCATCAAACCGGCACTCATATCATCATTGATGCCCTGCTCTTTTCGGACATCAAACCACATTGAGATATAGTCTTTCTGCTTCTTGTTTTCCATACGATTACAGCCTTGCAGCCTCTAAATAGAACTGTCGACTGGTATCAAACTTATCTCTAGGGTCACCAGAATAACTGGCTAAGAAATGGCGACTTGATAACACCTGCTTGCGATAACGCGCCATTACACTGTTAA
>ENA-OSET01001748-OSET01001748.1-sediment-metagenome-genome-assembly--contig:-NODE-1748-length-22065-cov-7.744270_pt1 | contig 22065 bp, 18 predicted proteins | sample MGYA00237882_ERZ534229 | MGnify/ENA primary metagenome ERZ534229 (study PRJEB26408, sample SAMN06266212) | sediment metagenome | isolation source: Hudson Canyon methane seep mesocosm | place... | reverse complement strand
TATTTTTTCACCAGCTGAGTAAATTGGACAAAGTACAACTGCATCACTAGACCTAAATGACAAAGCAAATTCATTCTTGAGAAATTTGACCCTAGAATATCTATGAGGTTGAAAAACACATATTATCTTTCTATCTTTATAAACCTGTCTAGCACCTTTTATAACTGCTCTAATTTCAGTTGGATGATGAGCATAATCATCATAAAATTCTCGTTTTTTAATTGAAAACACTTTTGTAAATCTTCTTTGAATTCCTAAAAACTTTTTAAGTGCTTTTTTTATTTTACTTACTTTAATTCCAAGATTTAATGCAATAGCTATTGAAGCCGTTGCATTACTAATATTATGATCTCCGATTAAATTTATTCTTATATTTTTTATTTTATAAATTTTATCAATAGAACTTTGATTTGTTGCATCACATCCAATTGCCCATAGTGTATCAGATGGATAAATAAGAATCCCTCCATTATTTAAACATTCAAGAGCTTTTTCGGTCTCTAAAATCATAGATTAACTTAGTTCAAGCTGAAATATTATATTCCCTTAAAGCATTGTTTAAGGAAGTTTTTTTATCAGTACTTTCTTTTCTTTTTCCTATTATTAATGCGCATGGAACTTGAAAATCTCCTGCAGGAAACTTTTTAGTGTAAGATCCAGGGATAACAACTGATTTAGAAGGAATCTCTCCTTTAAATTCAATTGGATTTTTTCCAGTGACATCAATTATTTTGGTTGATGCAGTTAATACAACGTTTGCTCCTAAAACTGCTTCTTTTCCAACTTTAACTCCTTCAACGACAATGCATCTGGAGCCAATAAAGGCATTATCTTCAATTATAACTGGTGCTGCTTGAAGAGGTTCTAAGACTCCTCCAATTCCAACTCCACCACTTAAATGAACATTTTTGCCAATTTGTGCACAACTTCCCACAGTTGTCCAAGTGTCAACCATAGTTCCTTCATCAATATATGCTCCAATGTTAACGTAACTTGGCATTAAAATAACTCCTTTACTAATATAAGCACCTTGTCTTGCTACTGCATGTGGAACTACTCTAATTCCCTTTTCAGCATAATTTTTTTTCAATGGAATTTTATCATGAAACTCTAGTGGTCCCATCTCAATAGTTTTCATTTTTTGGATAGGAAAATACAAAACAACAGCCTTCTTTATCCATTCGTTAACAAACCAACCATTCTCTGTGGGTTCGGCAACTCTTAAAGTGCCATTGTCTAAATTCTCAATTACTAAATGAATAGCCTTTTTTGTTTTTTCATTTTCTAGAAGTGATCTGTTTTCCCAAGCAGCTTCAATTATTTCTTTCCATTCTTTCATAGGGCAAATATAAAAAAAGGGAAGCATAAGCTTCCCTTTTTAAATAAATATCAAAAATTATTATTCGATAACTAATTTTCTTTTAACTGAAGTATTGTTTGATTTAATATCAACAATATAAACTCCATTTGCTAAACTTGAGGTGTTTATTCTTGTCTGATTAGCATTAACAGTTGTATTTAAAACTTCCTGTCCATTAAGATTAAAGATTGAGATTGAATTAATCCCGGCTGCATAACTCACTATATTTAAAGAGTTTTTAACAGGATTAGGATACATCTCAGTAGATGATTCGATAACATCAGCTATTCCTGTAGTTCCAGAAGTTAAGCCTAAAGCGACATAAATTCTTGGGTTTAAATATCCTTGAACAGTATCAATATAAGCCCTTCCTTTTGTTGCTGACATATCAGGATTTCCTAATAATGAGTTTGCAGCACCATATCCAGCAGGAGCACCATTTACAGCTTGGAACATTGCATCATAAGTTGCGTTATCCCACCAATCCCAAGGAGATCCTTCTTCTTCATAAGATTCTCCATAAGCATTTGGAGCAGTAGATGGAACAGGTGTTAAAAAAACATTTAAACCTTCATATCCACTATTGTTAATATTAGCAGCAGTTGTGTAAACATCAGTAATCCCTGCTAAAGCAAAAGGATCATTATTTAAATAGAGGTTTGAATAACTTTGTACTGTTCTACTTCCCATTACTTCAACAACAAAATTACCATTTACAGGCTCTATTACATCCCCTGTATCAATTGGGCTGGAAGGGTCATTTTCGCAATGAAATGAGACAATCGGTATATCTCCAACTTCAAGCCAAGATATATCAGCTAAAGCCCCACCTAAATTAAATGCCATACTTACTTCTGAACTGTAAGAAGGGTTGTTAGGAATATTCCATAACTCAGTTTGCCCTGTTGGTGAAGCAAAATCAGGTAACCAAGCAGAATCTGTACCATTTACATTCCCAAAAAATGGAGCGTAAACATAAGGGCTTGGAGGTGTAGTTGCTAAATTCATAAATTTAGGGATATACATTTGCGTTGCAGTATCTAAAGTTGCAACTCCTAATGAGATATATGCACCTGTACCATGTCCTCCCATAACAATTTTGTTAGGGTCAATTCCATAAGTATTTCCAGTAGCTTCAGTCATTCTCATATATCTTACCATAGCTCTTGCATCTTGTATTCCTCTGTAAGCAGCTTGTATAAGAGAAGAAGTTCTTACATCCTGATCAAGAGAAGTTGGATTCCAACCTAGTCTGTTACTAAAAGCAACAGCAACATAACCTTTCATTGCCCATCTCATGCATTGTTCAACTATAGAATTATCAGTTTTTGTTCCAGTTGGCTGTCCATTTATAACTGCAGGTAAAAAAGAACCTGTATGAGCTACTATGATTACTGGTCGATTAACAATACTATCACCTGTTGGCTCGTAAATATCACATACTAAATCAGTTGCAGCAGGAGGCAAACTCTGTAACATTGGTAAAACACTAATATTATTTGCATAAACAACATCAGAAGTTACTGTAACTCCAGTAAAGACATCATCAAGATATCTGGTTTGAGCATCAGCAGAAATACCAATACTTAAAAAGAGAACAGCTAAAATTGATTGTAAAGTTTTTTTCATAATTTTATTTTTTGGTTATTAATCTACAATATTACAACTTTTATTTGATATCAAATAACAGGGAGCAATAAGTCATTCTCCCTATATATGGTCCTCCATAAACTTCATAATGCATATTGTTTAATAAATTAGATGACCCTACCTTAATTGTAGCGTTTAATTGCTGTAATTTCTTACTGATTTGCATGTCAACCAAATCATAAGTTGGTACAATTCCGGTAAACTGTGGAGATCCTTCAAAAATAAATTCTTCAACCCATTTGTAATTAATGCTAAAGCTAAAATCACGCAAAATATTCTTTGTTGCAGATAAATGAATATCTCTACCAACTACACCAAGATTGTATTTGTGCTCTGGTGTGTTGTAAGCAGGAATAATTGGGTCGTCTTCTCCTTCTTTATTTAGTTTATTCCAGGAGTAGTTTCCGTTAAGAGTAATGTTTGGAGATAAATAATAATTCATACCAATTGATGCTCCTTGTGTTGTTACTGTGCTTTGGGCGTTTGCAGCCATTCTGTAAGCTTGAATTGAAGGCATTGAAATGTCATAGGCATCAGGATTACTATTACCTATGGTGTCAAATTTAACTCCAATTTGATAACCAATAAAATCAGTATATTTTGAATAATAATAATTTGCATCTAAATATACTTTGTTGAAAAAAGTACTTCTATATCCCACTTCAAATGATTGTGCTTTTTCAGGTTTTATTGGGGCTACACTAAAAAATTCTAAACTATCTTTTGATAGCTGTGCTGGTAAATAATAATTGATCAGAGATTGAACTGTTACTAAGTTCTCGCCATAATCTTCCCCATGCCCTTCAAGATTTCCAATTAAAATGGCTCTACCAACATTATAATATAAGTATTGATCAGAGAGGGTTGGGTTCCTAATTGCAGATGAGAATGAAAAACGAATAATGTCTTTTTCACTAGGCTTTAAAACCAAAGACATTGCAGGAGAAAAATTCAAAGCAAAATTCTCATTTTTATCTGCTCTAAATGTACTATTCATCTTTAAAAACTCACCAAATAAATTTGTTTCAATTCCTGTATAGAATCCTGCTTCTTTATTTGTAATCATAGTTGCGGTATCCATAAATAAACTTCCTTTAGTGTCTGGAGTATATTGTCTGAAATTAGCACCAATCTTAATTTTCTCATAGTTATTGTTAAGTAAAAAATACTCACCATGAATATGGTTTAAAGCTGATTTGTCGTAAAATCCAGTTCCTCCATGTAAATAAGCTGTTTTTGAAGTGATATCTTCTAAAGCAGCTTTAAATTCTTCTGTTCCTGGTACAAGTCTATTTGATTCTAAATCAGTTAAATCACGAACATTACCATGATTTGCAATAATAAGATCAGTATTTGCATTTAAAACAGAATCGCAAATATTTGTAAACTCATTTTGAGTGTAAGCAGTTTCGTTAATTAAATAACTATAGTAAAAACTACCAGTATTAAAATCCATAGAATCTAATTGCATTAAATACTCAAAGTTAACATCATCCCAACTAAAATTGTCTTTCCAGTTGTTTTTATAAGCTGTGTACCATTCTTGGTTGTCAACTTGATTGTATTCTTGTAATTTTAAAGCTGTAAAAACTGCATCATAACTATCTCCTGCATCTTCTTCAGTTCTATAAGCTCGTATAAAAAACTTATCCTTTTGTCTTAATTCAAGTTTATTCTGCCAAAACTGAATGTTTTTTAAACTAAATCTGTTATCCCCTTGGTAAACTGTTGTTCCTGTACTGTAATTTAAGGCATAGATTAACTCAGTTTTAGGAGTTAACATAAAATGTAAAGAAGATTGTGCTTTAAAATTTTTGGTATTATAATCAACAATATCTTTCTCCATATATCCTGTTCTGTGGAATTTGCCTAATCCAGGATGTGTAAAGTAGTTTAAGTTTAAGTTATCTCTTACATCATTTAAATTCCCATCAGTATCTTCATCACCATATCTATTTATTGCATCATAACCTCCAGGGTTATCTGCTGAAGTTGTTCCATCAACTGCAGCCATATTATCTGCTTCCCAATCATGGGCTTGCATATATGATACATTAATTTTAAATGCAAAAACATCTTCTCCTTTGCTGTTTTGGAATTTTTCTGCTAACCTAACAGAGTTTTCAAATAAATTCCTGCTCCCAAACTTATATTGAATAGAAAGACCTGGTTGCATAAATGGATTTCTTGTTTCCATGCTAATAACACCATTAAAAGCGTTAGGACCGTAATAAGCTGAACTTGCACCTTGAATAATTTCTACCCTTTGTATATCAAGTTCTGATGATCCTAAAAAATTACCTAATGAAAAGTTAAGTCCTGGTGATTGATTATCAACTCCATCAATTATTTGAAGTGAACGAACAGGAGATGTGCTATTAAACCCTCTTGTGTTTATTACTTTAAATCCTAAACTTGCAGCTGTAATGTCAACCCCTTTAAGTGCTCCAAGTCCATCATAAAAATTAGCAGAAGGCGTTTCTTTAATTGCAATCATATCTAGAGATTCAACTGTAAGTGCAGCTTCTTTTTGTTTCTGAGTAATTCTGCTATCAACTACTTTTACTTCTTTTAAGTTTTTACTATCAGCAAAAAGTTTGATTGCTTTAGGGTTTTGTGAATTTACTTCAATTTCTAGGCTTTTGTATCCTAAGTAGCTAATGCTTAATATTGTTGGTAATTTCCCTTTGTAAATGATTGAGTATTCTCCATCAAAGTTAGTTGAGGTTCCTTTGCCACTTTCTTTTATTATTACTGTTGCGCCAATTAATGTTTCGTTAGAAAGCCCATCAATAATTTTTCCTTTAATCTGTATTTGAGCAATAGCAGAGAATGTAAATAATAGCAGTAAAAAGGGTAAAAGTTTTCTCATTTATAATTTTCAGGATAGCAAAAGTAAGAAAACTTTATTCAACAATTAGCTTTCTGTTTAAGCCTTCAAAAATTACAATATAAATTCCTTTAGCAAAATGAGAGGTATTAACTAAAATAGTAGAGTTATTTTTCTCACTACTATATATAGTATTTCCTAATAAATTTTTAACAGTTACATTTCCTTTTGATTTACTTTTTAATGTAAAACTATCTTTTGCAGGATTCGGAAAAATTTGAAGATCTTCTTCAGTAATTTGATTGTTAATACTTGTTGATGTAGTATCTGTTAAAAGAGTATCACTACTAAAATAAGCAATACCTCCAGATAAGTTTCCAACTATCATTTCTGGCTGATTATCATTATTGATGTCTGCAAAAGTAAAAGTGCATTTTCCTCCATCCCAAATTGAATTAATAGTACTGTTTACTGGAGAGAATTGCCCAGTTAGGTTTCCGTCAATATTGGTAAATTGATAAATTGTCCCGCTATAACTCCCCACAAAAAGCTGATAAACGCCATTGCTATCAATCAACTTAGGACTACTATATCCTGTGCTAATAAAATTAGTATCCACATCAATCCCACCCCAGTTTGTAATAGTAGTATCAAAGACAGCAGTTGACATACTACCGGAATTAGGCAAGTAGTTGATTGTTCCATCTTGTTCTCCTGAAATAAGATCAATAAGTCCATCTCTATTTACATCTATAAGTTGTGGGTGTGCAAACTGCCCAACATCAATTCCTTGATAATTAGGTGCAGAAAGTTGAAAATTTCCTCCACCAGTATTAGTGAAAAGATGCACTTTACCATCAGCATCACCAACAATTAAATCTTGAGTTCCATCTCCATTAATATCCCCAAAAGTTGGACTTAAATTTAAAGCCGGAATATTCAAGATTGTATTTAAATTAATTGAAGATATATTCAGCCAGTCCCTATCAATTAAATTAAACTCAGGAACAGAATCATTCCCAATATTCTCAAATAAAGCTAATGATGAAATAGGGTCATTGTTAGGGTCATGGTAGCCATAATTCCCAACAACTAAATCTTGTAGTCCGTCATTGTTATAGTCATAAAAATTAGGGTGGGAGCCAGTACCTAAATCAATCATATTTTGTTGTAAAAAGTCTTTTTGAACAAAAGAAAAATCTGGTAAATTATTTTGCCCAGAATTTTCATAGAGCCAACAACTTTCAAAGTTCTCAGAATTGTTTTCACTATTTGTAGTAACTATCAAATCTTTTACACCGTCATTTGTAACATCAACATAATAAGAAGCTGGGTAAACATGCATTTCTGCAGCTATTGTATTGTTAAAGTTTTGAGGAAAAATAGAATCAACAGCTGTCATTATTGCATTTTGATTATCGCCACCATTAATTAATAGATTCAAGTTGTTGTAGCTAATATCTCCAAGAACTAAATCTTTATCATTGTCATTATCAATATCAATAGCAAGTAAAGTTGAGCCAGCATGTTTTTCTTTTGCATTTGAATTATTAGGGTTTGCAACTTGAGGGCATTGACAATTAGGGCAATTAAGTATGTAAGAATTTAGTCCTTCATAAAAAAGTCCCCAGCAACTTTCTGAAAACTCAAAAGCAACAGTATCACAACTTCCTGTAAGTTCCATAGCCATGTTTTTGTGGTATTCTACAAATCCTCCCAAAATAGAAAAGGTAAGGATGTCCAAATCACCATCATAATCAATGTCAGCAATAGCAGGAATATCAACGGGGCTGATGTAAATATTTAGGTTGTTGGATCCGTAATTTGACAAAACCAGAGAGGTGACTAAGCTAAAACTTAGGCTTGTGGTTGAGGTGTTTTTATAAATTGCCATTCCTCCTGACGAGTAGGTGTAGATGTCATTTTTTCCATCACAGTTGTAGTCTTCTAAAAGCATCCAGTCGTGTACGGATGGAAAATTCTCTCTGTATTTAGGTGCGTATATATAAGTTCCATTTTCATTTATAAAAGGACTTATTTTATTGCCTGATTTATCAAAAACCACTAAATCCATTACTCCATCAAGGTTCAAATCAATATTTGAAAATTGTCCAGCATTTATACCTCCAGATAATGGAGATAAGAATTGTGTTCCATTTTCAGTAAAATGAAGTGAAGTATCTCTGTTTAATATCATTTGTGAAAACGATAAAATTGAAGAGAATATAAATCCTAAAATAAAAGCGTGTTTTAGTCTCATTTGATAATTTTTTACAAAATAACACAATATTTTTTACAGTAGATAATCTTATTACTTTTTATCTTACATACTCATTAGTAAAGTTTCCTATATAGTAATTGTATTATTTGCTTTATAATTTTATATTTGCCGACTTTAAAAAAACACGATAAAAATAAAGATTATGCAAAACAGAAATGTTATTAAAATTTTCGCAATCCTATTCGCAATAGTTTGTCTGTACCAACTATCGTTTACTTGGATTGCTGGAGGAGTAGAAGATGATGCAGTTGCTTATGCTGCAAATTATGAAGCTGATGAACAAGAAGCAAAACAAAAATTCTATTTAGATTCAATTAATAGTGAGATAGTATTTGATATTGGGTTAACGGAATACACTTTTGCTGAGTGTCAGCAAAGAGAATTGAATTTAGGGCTTGACCTTAAGGGTGGAATGAATGTAACTCTTGAAGTGATGGTTGTTGATGTTGTAAAAGCATTGTCTAACAACAGTAAAGATGAAGCATTTACTGCTGCAATTGCCAATACTTTAAATGCTCAAAAAGACAGTCAAGATGATTTTGTTACTCTTTTTGGAATGGAATACGAAAAAGTTGCTCCAGCTGCAAATACTGGTTTATCTGCAATTTTCTCAACTCCTGATTTAAGAGATAAAATTCAATTTGCTTCAACTAACCAAGAGGTTATTGCTGTTTTAGCTATTGAGGTTGAAGATGCAATTTCTCGTTCATTTAATATCTTAAGAAGTAGAATTGACCGTTTTGGGGTAACACAACCGAATATTCAAAGGTTAGAAACTGCTGGAAGAATTTTAGTTGAACTTCCTGGTATTAAAGATCCTGAAAGAGCAAGAAAATTATTGCAATCTACTGCTCAATTAGAGTTCTGGGAAACTTACGAATACAATGAGTTGTTCCAAGGATTCGAATCTGCTAATGCATATTTAAGAGATGTAGAAACTGCAATTGCAAGTACAGAAGATACTACTGAAGAAGTTGCAATTGTTGAGGAAGTAAAAGCTGAGGAAATTATTGAGGAAATTATTAAGGAAACTGAAGAAGAAAACTCTTTATTGGCTGATGTTTTAGAAGGTGATTCATTAGCAACTGATTCTGCAAGTGCAGGATTAAGCTTTGAAGAATTTGCTGCTGAAAATCCATTATATGCTGTTTTATACCCTAATGTTAATCAGCAAACAGGTCAGTTAAATCCAGGTCCTGTAGTTGGAGTATGTGCTGTAAAAGATACTGCTGCTGTTAATGCTTACTTAAGTGATAATGCAGTAAGAAAGTTTTTCCCTATTGATGCAAAATTTGCTTATACTGTAAAACCTTATGATCCTGATGGAAAATTTGTTCAGTTGGTTGCTTTAAAATCTGATAGAGGAGGTAAGGCTGCTATGGAAGGTGATGTGGTAACTGATGCAAATGAAGCTTTTGGTCAGTATAGTTCAACTGCTGAGGTGTCTATGGAAATGAATGCAGAGGGAGCTAAACAATGGAAAAGACTAACTGCTGATAATATTGGGAAATCTGTTGCTATTGTACTTGATGGTTATGTGTATTCTTACCCAACTGTACAGGCTGAAATTGCTGGAGGAAGATCTTCTATTACTGGTAACTTTACTTTAAATGAGGCAAAGGATTTAGCTAACATTTTAAAGTCTGGTAAATTACCTGCTCCTGCTCGTATTATTGAAGAAGCAATTGTTGGTCCTTCACTTGGTGAGGAAGCAATTAATGCTGGTATGTCATCATTTATTTTTGCTTTACTTTTAGTATTAGCATACATGATATTCTATTATAGTGGTGCTGGTATAGTTTCTAACATTGCTCTTGTAGCGAATGTATTCTTCATCTTTGGTGTCTTATCATCATTAGGTGCAGTACTTACGCTTCCTGGTATTGCGGGTATTATTCTTACTATTGGTATGTCGGTTGATGCGAATGTACTTATTTATGAAAGAATCCGTGAGGAATTGAGAAATGGTAAAGGATTAAGTTTAGCAATTTCTGATGGATATAACAGTGCATACAGTTCAATTATTGATGCTAATGTTACTACTTTATTAACGGGTATTATTCTTTATACTTTTGGTACAGGTCCAATTAAAGGATTTGCTACTACACTTGTTATTGGTATTTTAACTTCACTTTTTGCGGCTATCTTTATTACAAGATTAGTTATTTCAGCAAGATTAGCGAAAGGTAAAACAATTGCTTTTGCGACTAAAATGACTGATGGTGCATTTAAAAACATCAACATTGATTTTATTGGAAAAAGAAAAAAATTCTACATTTTATCTTCTGTAATTATTTTAATTGGTGTCGGGTCGTTAGTTACTAAAGGATTAAATTTTGGTGTTGATTTTGTAGGTGGTAGAACTTATGTTGTTAGGTTTGATGAAACTGTAAATAATGAAGATTTAAGGGCATCTTTATCGGCTGTATTTGTTGATGCTGATGGGTTGAACTATACACCTCAAGTTAAAACTTTTGGTAATGATAATCAAGTAAAAATTACTACTTCATTTATGATTGAAAGTAATGAAATTACTACTGATGAAATTGTTGAATCAAAATTATCTGAAGGATTAGCTACTACTGGCTTACAATATGAGGTTATGAGTTCGCAAAAAGTTGGACCTACTATTGCTGATGATATTAAGGATGCGGCTGTATGGTCAGTGTTCTTCTCATTATTAGTTATCTTCTTATATATTTTAGTAAGATTCAGAAAATGGCAATTTAGTTTAGGTGCTGTTGCTGCAGTATTCCATGATGTATTAATTGTACTTTCTATATTTTCTATTTTCTATGGTATATTGCCTTTCTCTTTAGAGATTGATCAAGCATTTATTGCTGCTATACTTACTATTATTGGTTATTCTCTTAATGATACTGTGGTTGTATTTGATAGGGTAAGAGAGTTCATGAATAACAATACTAAGAAAGGGGTTCATGAGTTAATTAATGGCGCATTGAATTCTACTTTAAGTAGAACGATAAATACATCTTTAACTACATTCTTTGTATTACTGATAATCTTTATTTTTGGTGGTGAAGTAATAAGAGGATTTATGTTTGCTTTAATGGTGGGTGTTGTTGTAGGTACTTACTCTTCACTATTTGTAGCATCTCCTATTATGTTAGATACTATCAAAAAGAAAGAAGTAAAATCAAAAAGAAAATAATTAGTTTATAATTTTAATAAAAAAGCCCTTTCATTGAGAGGGCTTTTTTATTTTTGCAATATGTTATTATTTATAGGAGGGCCAGAAATCATTGTTGTATTGCTTTTTATAGTTATGTTTTTTGGCTCAAAAAAAATACCAGAACTTGCTAAGGGTTTAGGTAAAGCTATGCGTGAGGTAAAGGATGCTTCTAACGAAATCAAAAAAGAAATCCGTAATAGTGCGACATCTATTAAGGATGATTTTGATATAACAAAATAAATGACACTAACAATTATTTTATTACTAGGTTTAGTCTTCCTCTTTTTCGGAGGAGAATTGTTGGTTAGGGGTTCAGTCGCTTTGGCCCTTAAAATGCGTATTTCTACTTTGGTTGTGGGAATGACAGTGGTGTCTTTTGCTACTTCAGCACCTGAATTATTTGTGAGTTTTCAGGCCGTACTTAACGGAAGTAATGACATTGTTTTTGGAAATCTAATTGGTTCCAATATTGCGAATATTACTTTGGTTCTTGGGGTTACAGCACTTATTTTTAGGGTGCAAATTTCTGAACAAACGATTACTTTAAATTATCCTATTTTATTACTTTCCTCATTGGCTTTTGGTGGTGTGATGTACTATTTTAATGGCATTCCGCAAGAAGTTGGGTTTTTATTCATCTTTTTGTTAGTGGTTTTTGCTTGGGTTTTGATTTCTAAGTCAAGAAAAGACAACTTGAATGCTGCTAGGGATGAGGATGAGATGTTGGTAGAGGCTTCAGAGGATTCTTTGTTTAAGAGTTTAGGTTTTTTACTTGCAGGTATTGTTTTATTAAAATTTGGTGCAGATTATTTGGTGGATGGTACTATTGAAATTGCAAAGAAATTTGAGATTTCTGAACGCGTTGTTGCAGTTACGATTGTAGCTATTGGTACAAGTATTCCTGAGCTGGCAACTTCAATTGTTGCGGCACTTAAAAAGGAAGATAGCCTAGCGATAGGAAATCTAATTGGTTCTAATATCTTTAATATTTTGGCCGTATTAGGAATTGTGGCAAGTGTGCAGGAAGTTTCTATTTCTGATTCTGCTATTCTGTCGTTTGACTATGTGTGGATGATTGCAGTCACGTTTTTGTTAGGTTTATTTATTTATACTTTTTCCAAGCGTCAAATATCCCGAACGGAAGGAGTAATCTTACTATTGATTTACATTTCTTACCTTTATTTTTCTTTAAGTTAAAAATTAACAATTTGTTGATAAAATGATTTTACTGCTATTAAGTTTAATAGTAGAATTTATTGCTTTTTCTTCTATATTTGCCACAAATAATACTAATCTAAAATTTAAATAAAAATGAAAACTAAATTAGAATACATATGGCTTGATGGTTACTTTCCAACTCAGAATATGAGAAGTAAAACTAAAGTTGTTGATGATTTTGATGGTACTGTTGAAGCTTGTCCAGTCTGGGCATTTGATGGGAGTTCAACTAAGCAAGCTTCTGGTGATTCATCTGATTGTCTATTAAAACCTGTCGCAATTTTTCCTGATCCTCAAAGGATTAATGGATTTTTAGTAATGACAGAAGTTATGAATGCGGATGGAACTCCTCATGTTACTAATGCAAGGGCAAGTATTTTAGATGATGATAATGATTTTTGGTTTGGTTTCGAGCAAGAGTATTTCCTTATGGATGTTGAAACTCAGTTGCCTTTAGGTTTCCCACTTGGTGGTTATCCAGGTCCTCAAGGAATGTATTACTGTTCAGTTGGAGGTAAGAATACTCATGGCAGGTCATTTGTTGAAGAACATGCTGATTTATGTATTGAGGCTGGAATTAATTTTGAAGGTATCAATCAAGAAGTTGCTTGTGGACAATGGGAATTCCAACTTTTTGCAAAAGGAGCTAAAAAAGCTGGAGATGAGCTTTGGGTTGCTCGTTACTTATTAGATAGATTAACTGAAGATTATAATTACTATATTGAGTACCACCCAAAGCCAATTAAAGGAGATTGGAATGGTTCAGGTATGCATGCTAATTTTTCAAACACTACTTTAAGAGAATGTGGTTCTAAGGAAACTTATATGCAAGTTTGTGAAGCTTTTCGTCCTGTAACTAAGGAGCATATTGATGTTTATGGTGAGTATAATGATCAAAGATTAACGGGTCTTCATGAAACAGCTTCAATCACTGATTTTTCTTATGGAATATCAGATAGAGGAGCGTCAATTAGAATTCCTATTTTAACTGTTGATAATGAATGGAAAGGTTACTTGGAAGATAGAAGGCCTGCTTCAAATGCAGATCCATATAAAATTGCGTCTAGAATCATTAAAACTGTAAAATCAGTAGAGTAGTATTAGTTAACAATCAGCTTGTTATAATTCTGTTTTTCTGTTTTTAATAAGTTTATAAATTATTCCCTATTTTAGCACGAATAATAAAAATCATAAAATGAAAAAATTATTACGCTTACTTTCCATCTTTATTTTCTTAGTTACTGTTTCTCATTCTGATGTTTATGCTCAGAAAAAAAGTAGAAAATTAAAGAAGGCTGACATGGCTTTTAGTTTAGAAGAATATTCTAAAGCTGCTGAACTTTACAAAAAAGCTTATAAGAAAACTAAAAATAGAGCTGTAAAAGCTGAAATTATTTTTAAGCAAGCTGAATGTTACAGGATGTCAGGTAATGTAAAACGTGCTGAAAGCTATTACAAAAGAGCAATAAAAGCTAAATATCCTGATGTTACTGTTTATTTAAGGTATGCTGATGTGTTAAGAATGCAAGGCGATTTAGATGAGGCTGTTCGTCAATACACTAAATACATTCAATTAAATCCTACTGATGTTAGAGGGGAAATGGGATTAAAATCGTGCAACTTTGCATTAAAATGGAAAGATTTACCAACAAGATATAAAGTAGAATTAATGCCTGTCGTTAATTCTAGGTATAGTGATTATTCAGCTTCTTTTGGAAATGGAGAATATACTGAAATGTATTTTTCTTCTTCCAGAAAAGATGGTTTGTCTGATAAAATAGATGATAGAACAGGTGAGCATTTTTCTGACGTATGGTTTACTAGAATTAACAAAAAAGGAGCTTGGAGCAGACCAATTGTTATGCCTGAGCCATTAAACTCTGAAGGAAATGAAGGTTCTGTTTTTGTAAATAAAAGAGGTACGGTTATGTATCTAACGCAATGTAAAGTTGAAAAGAAGAAAGCTTTAGGTTGTGGTATTTATGTTTCTAAAAGAAAAGGTAAACTTTGGGGAGCGACTCAAATGCTACAAGTTAAATTAGATAGTAATACAACTATTGGTCATCCTGCTTTAAGTGATGATGAGACAGTTCTTATTTTTTCTTCCGATTTAGCAGGTGGTTATGGAGGTAAGGATTTATGGATGTCAGTAAAAGAAAAGAGAAATAGATGGAGTGACCCAGTAAATTTAGGGCCTCTTGTTAATACTCCTGGAGATGAAATGTTTCCTTTCTTAGCAGATGAGGGAGTTATTTACTTTGCATCTAATGGTCATGTTGGAATGGGAGGGCTTGATATTTACAAAACTTCTGAAGATGAAAATGGCGCTTATATTCTTCCTGTTAATTTAAAATCCCCAGTTAATTCATCTTTTGATGATTTCGGTATGATAGTTGAAACAGGAGGAGAAAGAGGTTATTTAACTTCAAATAGAACTGGAGGAAAAGGGGGTGATGATATTTATCAATTTGAATTACCTGCTTTAGTTTTAAATCTTAAAGGTATTGTTACTGATTCTAAAACTGGCGCAATTATGACGGGTGTTAAAGTTCAGTTAATTGCTAATGATGGTACTTCTAATGAAGTTGAAACTGATAATACAGGTAAATATGAATTCAAATTAATGCCTTTAACATCTTATGAAATTGTAGTAAATACTAAAGGCTACTTAAAGAAATCAGTTAGTGAAACTACTGTGGGTGTTGAGTTAAATAAAACATTTATTAATGACCTTAGTATCGATCCTTGCAAGATTGATGTTATTTTACCATTAATTAAGTATGATTTTAATAAATCAGAGTTAAGAGCAGAATCAATTGTTGATTTAGATAAACTTGTTGAATCATTAATTGATAATCCTAATGTTGTCATTGAACTTAAATCTCATACTGATTTTATTGGTTCAGATGCTCAAAATAATAAGTTATCTCAAGCAAGAGCAGATGCTTGTATAGCCTATTTAGTAAGTCAAGGTATTGCGTCTGAACGATTAATAGCTAAAGGATTGGGTGAGTCTCAACCATTTGTGATTGAAACTAAAGACGGAAGATTTAAGGCAGGTGATGTCCTTACTGAATCATATATTAAGAAAATAAGATTCAAGAAAAATAGAGAAAAAGCAAATCAATATAATAGAAGAACTTCTTTTAAGGTTATTTCTGGTAATACAGGAGCTGATTGTAATACATTTGAGAAGGCTGTACCTCAAGAGCTAGACATTAATTCAAGGAAAGAATTTGAGGAGCTATATAATAATAGTAATCAGAAATTAGTTATTAATCAAACTAAGTCAAATAATAGTGAAGCTAACTTTGTTTGGCATGTTAAGAATTGGGGGTCAACTTATGATAAAGAGCCAACATATGATTCAGATTTTGAACTTGATAATGGATTAATTAAAGTATATTTTGATGGAGTCACTGAAGGTGTTGTTTTAATAAAAGCGGGAGAAACAAAGCATATAGAATTAAAGCAAGGAGAATATAAAGTCTTAGTTGTTGATGAGAGAGACGGCAAGACTACACCAATATCAACTACATATAATTTTAATAAAGGCTATGAAGCTAATGAAGATTATTATATTATTAAGGGTATTGATAATAAGTAAATAACATAAAAATATTAGAAAAGCGTCCTATTTATAGGATGCTTTTTTTTACAATTATGGCAACAGACAGATACAATCAAAGAGGAGTTTCGGCTGATAAAGAGGATGTACATAATGCAATCAAAAATGTAGATAAAGGACTTTTCCCATCTGCATTTTGCAAGATTGTTCCTGACTATTTAACAGGAGATGAAGATTATTGTTTAATAATGCATGCTGATGGTGCGGGGACAAAATCATCATTAGCATATATGTATTGGAAAGAAACTGGTGATATTTCAGTGTGGAAGGGAATTGCTCAGGATGCACTGATTATGAATATTGATGATTTATTATGTGTCGGTTCAACTGATAATATCATGCTTTCATCAACTATTGGAAGAAATAAATCTCTGATTAATGGTGCTGTGCTTTCTCAGATTATTAATGGTACTGAAGAGCTTTTAGAGGAATATAAAAAGTTTGGTGTAAATATCATTTCTACTGGAGGTGAAACTGCTGATGTTGGTGATTTAGTGCGTACAATTATTGTAGACTCTACAGTAGTTGCTCGCATGAAAAGAACTGATGTGATTGATAATGCTAATATCCAAGGTGGTAATGTTATTGTTGGTTTGTCATCTTCAGGTATGGCAACTTATGAAACCGAATATAATGGTGGAATGGGAAGTAATGGATTAACTTCTGCTCGCCATGATGTGTTTTCAAAAGTTTTAGCAGAGAAATACCCTGAGAGTTTTGATCCTTCTGTTCCTATGGATTTGGTATATTCTGGATCACAAAAACTAACTGATTCTGTTGAAGGTTCTAATCTTGATGCAGGTAAATTAGTGCTTTCTCCAACTAGGACTTATGCGCCAATTATAAAAGCAATTCTAGATAAATATAGAAGTCAGATTAATGGAATGGTACATTGCAGTGGTGGTGCTCAAACTAAAGTATTGCATTTTGTAAATGATGTTCATGTAATAAAGGATAATATGTTTGACTTGCCTCCTTTATTTAAACTGATTCAAGAAGAATCAGGGACAGATTGGAAGGAGATGTACAAAGTATTTAATATGGGACACAGAATGGAACTTTATGTTCCTGAGGAGATTACAGAAGATATTATTGCTATTTCAAATTCTTTTAATGTTGATGCTCAGATTATTGGTAGAGTTGAAGATTTTAAAGGTAAAAAATTAACGATTAATTCCGAATTCGGAACATATATTTATTAGAATGTTAGATAAATTATCCGCTATAAACGATAGATATAAAGAGGTTGAAAAACTAATTTCTTCTCCTGATGCTATGAATGACATGAAACTTTATGTTCAGCTCAGTAAGGAATATAAAGATTTAGATCCTATTATAAAGGCATACAAAGAATATCGTGATTTGGTGGGTAATATTGCAGAGGCAAAAGAAATTTTATCAGAAAGTGATGATGCTGAAATGAAGGAAATGGCAAAAATGGAACTTGATGAAAATTTGCCTAGAAAAGATGAAATGGATGAGGAAATTAAAGTTCTTTTAATTCCAAAAGACCCAGCAGATGCTAAAAATGCAGTAATGGAGATTAGAGCTGGTGCCGGTGGAGATGAGGCTAGTATTTTTGCAGGAGATTTATACAGAATGTATTCTGCTTACGCACAAACAAGAGGTTGGAAAACGGAATTAGTTGATGTAGCAGACGGAACTTCAGGAGGTTATAAGGAGATTATTGTAAATATTTCAGGTGAAGATGTTTATGGACAATTAAAATTTGAAAGTGGGGTTCATAGGGTGCAAAGAGTTCCTCAAACAGAAACGCAAGGTAGAGTTCATACATCAGCAGCAACTGTAATTGTATTGCCAGAGGCTGAGGAATTTGATATAGAATTATTGCCATCTGATATTAGAAAAGATACATATTGTTCTTCAGGTCCTGGTGGGCAATCGGTAAATACAACTTACTCTGCAGTTCGTTTAACCCATATTCCTACTGGAGTTGTTGCTCAATGTCAGGATCAAAAATCACAACATAAAAATTACGATAAAGCATTGAAAGTTTTGCGTTCTCGTATTTATGAAATTGAATTGCAAAAGAAGTTAGAAGAAGATGCAAAGCATAGAAAAACAATGGTTTCATCTGGAGATAGATCAGCAAAAATTAGAACTTATAACTATCCACAAGGGAGAGTTACAGAGCATAGAATTGGTTTGACTAAATATAATTTACAGAATGTAATCGGTGGTGATATCCAAGAATTTATTGATGAATTACAATTGGCTGAAAATGCTGAAAAACTTAAAGTAGGAACTACTTCATCTGATGAATAGAGAACAACTCATAGCTCAAATTAAGAAAAAACAATCTTTCCTTTGTGTAGGTTTGGATACTGATATTAATAAAATTCCAAAACATTTATTGGAATTAGAAGATCCTATTTTGGAGTTTAACAAGCAAATAATTGATGCAACTAAGGAATTCTGTGTTGCATACAAACCTAATATTGCTTTTTATGAAAGTATGGGAGTTAGCGGTTGGGAAAGTTTGCAAAAAACATTAGATTATATTCCGGAAAACATTTTTACTATTGCTGACGCAAAAAGGGGGGATATAGGCAATACATCTAGTATGTATGCTCGTGCCTTTTTTGAAAACATGAACTTTGATTCAGTTACAGTTGCACCTTATATGGGTTCAGATTCTGTAACTCCATTTTTAGCGTTTGAAGATAAATGGGCAATTGTTTTAGCATTTACTTCTAATAAAGGTGGCTTGGATTTTCAAAAGATTAAGGGGGGAAATGGAAAGCCATTATTTAAGCAAGTTTTAGAAACTTCTAAAAATTGGGGAACTGATGCAAATATGATGTATGTAGTTGGAGCTACAAGAGCAGAACAACTTTCTGACATCAGAGAAATTATTCCAAATCATTTCTTATTGGTCCCTGGTGTTGGTGCGCAAGGTGGAAATCTGCAAGATGTTGCAAAATATGGAATGAATGCTGATTGTGGATTATTAGTTAATTCTTCTAGAGGAATTATTTATGCAGGAAATGATCTTGATTTTGCTGAAAAATCAAGAATTGAAGCAGAGAAATTACAGCAAGAAATGGCCTCTCTTTTATCTCTAAAAGGAATCTAAAAAGTTATTTTATAAACTAAAAACCCTATCCATTCATGGATAAGGTTTTCCCAAACTTCAAGAGCACTTATTCTAGGTAACAACATGTATTCAATTCCAAAATTAGTATAGGAAGTTGTGCAGTCTGTTGGAAATGCAGTCGTTTTTAATCCAGCTTTTTCAAAGCAAAGTTGAGACCTTCTCATATGTTGTGCAGAGGTTACTATAAGAAATTTTCCGTTTTTGTATTTTTTCTTCAAAATTTCAGAAGAATTAAAAGCATTCTCTTTAGTGTTTCTTGAGGTATTTTCAATAATAATATCCTCATTTGGAATCTTGTTCTGCAGCAGATGATCTCTCATTGCATTTGCTTCAATATATCCATCATTAAAAAGCATTCCATTCCCACCACTTAGCATTATTTTATTTATTATTCCTTTATGATAAAGTTGTTCAGCATCCATTAATCTATCTGCATGTTTGTTAAAGTTATGCGCCTTTGTTATTTTATCATAATCAGCAATTCCTCCTAAAACTATACCTACATCATATTTTTCAGTTGGCTGAAATCTTGGGATTTCCCAAAGTCTAGAACAGCTATCAGCAATAAAACTATTAGTAAAAAAGTAGAAAGTAAAAAAAGTAATGTAAAGTAATTTCTTTCGTTTAGAATTAAAAATAATAGAACTAATAAGAAGTAATAAAATCCAAATAATTGGTTTGCTTATAAAAGCGAGTAATTTTGATGCTATATAAAACATAAATTTTATTTATCTTTCAAAAGTAAATTATTATTGCAGATAAAAGTTAATGAAAGAGGAGTTTTTACATTTTGTGTGGGAAAATTAGGGAATTATTCAGGTATAAAATAATTATTGTAGCCAAAAAAATGTTTAACTTGCAGCATTGGAAAACAACTGATAAAAAATGATTAATTTCTTAAGAAATTTCTTTGAAAAACAATTTTTTGGTGTTAGTTCCTGGTGGGGTAACCGCCTTGGAATTAGAGCTTCTTTTATTCGTTTGTTTTTTATTTATGCAGCTTTTACTAATGCTATCACTATTTTGATATATTTGTTTATGATTTTCTTGTTAAAAGTAAGAAATCATTTTAAATATAGAAAACGAAAAAGTGTTTTTGATTTATAATAATTATGGAAAATTTACAAATAAAACTTACCGTATTACTTTTACTTATTGAAGTTATTGCTTTTGCATGGTTGATTATTGATATACAGAAATCTAAGAAAAATCAAAATAAGATTATTGAATTGGAACATCAGATTTTAAAAGTTGAAGATTCTATTATGGAACTTGAAAAGACTATTGTTGAAAAGATTGATATACTAATTGATAAATCTAATGACTAAACGAAAAATTCTTGGTGTTTGTGCTTGGCTTGCTGATAAATTTGGGCTTGATGTTGGAGGATTAAGAATTTTGTTTGTTGCAGCTGCAATTTTAGGTTTTGGTTCTACGGTAATCATCAAAATCAAGTGAATATTAAATGAAGATTTTAATTACAGGAAGTAATGGCTTGTTAGGTCAGAAATTATTACATAAATTAAGAGTAGACAACTCGGTAGAATTAATTGCAACTTCAATGGGTGCAAATAGAGTAAGCGAACAATCCAATTACAAATACTTAGCTTTAGACATTACAAGTAAGCAAGAAGTAGAAAAAATTATTTTAGCTGAAAAACCTGATGTGGTTATCAATACGGCTGCTATGACAAATGTTGATTTGTGTGAAGCAGAAAAAGATAATTGTGATGCCTTAAATGTAAGTGCCGTTCAGTTTTTGGCAGATGCTTGTGTTAAGGTTGATGCTCATTTAATTCATATTTCAACTGATTTTATTTTTGATGGGGAGGATGGTCCTTATAAAGAAGATGATGAACCGAACCCACTTTCATATTATGGGTTGTCCAAATTAAAATCAGAACAATTGTTACAAGCCCACAGTGTAAAATGGACGGTTCTTAGAACCATAATTGTATTTGGAGTAGGAGAAAAATTGAGCAAAGGAAATATTGTGCTTTGGGCAAAGGGTGCTTTAGAAAAAGGAGCACCTTTAAATATTATTGATGATCAATTCCGTGCGCCAACTTTAGCAGAAGATTTAGCAGATGCGTGTATATTAGCAGCCAAGAAAAAGGCATATGGTATTTTTAATGTTTCAGGAAAAGATATTATGAGTATTTATGAAATGGTAGAACGTATTAGAAAGTATTATGGGTTGGATACTACTAATTTGAGTAGAATATCTACATCAACACTTAATCAAAAAGCAAAAAGACCTCCGAAAACAGGTTTTATCTTGAATAAAGCTAAATCAGTACTTGGATATAATCCACATTCTTTTGAAGAATGTTTGTCTATTATTAAGGGACAATTAAATTAACAATGAGAAAACTATTACTAATATTATTTTGCTTACCAATGATTGGCTTTGGACAGGAGGTAGATTCTGTAGTGTTTAGTGATCTTTATTATCTACAAAGAGCATTAGGTGATATAGAGAAGGGAGAGTATCAATCTGCAGTAATGCATTACGGATCTGTCTTTCAGTCAAATCCTAATCAAAATGCGAGTGTATATGACTCTAGAGGATTTTGTTATTATAAATTAAAAAAATACAATCTTTTTTTCTATTTCCAAGTAAAAGGAAAATTTATTCTTAACAAAATAAATATACTAAAATAACTACTTGATTATCAATTAATTAAAACAAAGATTTCTTTTTTTTATAAAAAGGAAGCCACACGATTAGCAATACATAAATAAAAAAATTAGCAATTTTAAAAAAAAAATTACTGTAGAGGGAGA
>ENA-OSET01001747-OSET01001747.1-sediment-metagenome-genome-assembly--contig:-NODE-1747-length-22081-cov-3.383976_pt1 | contig 22081 bp, 25 predicted proteins | sample MGYA00237882_ERZ534229 | MGnify/ENA primary metagenome ERZ534229 (study PRJEB26408, sample SAMN06266212) | sediment metagenome | isolation source: Hudson Canyon methane seep mesocosm | place... | reverse complement strand
TGACGTAAAGCCTGAGCAAGAACCTTATTGTTCTTAGAAACAAAATAATAAGACGCTGTTGGATAGCTAATCAGTGTGTGCTGTTCTAATTTAATATTTGAAGCTGCATTTATTTTTAGTTCATCCCAAACCTCAATAATTGATCGAGGAAATAAATCAACTCGCTGGTATTGGAGCATTTTAAACAAGCCAGCATAATCAGGTCCGGTTTGAACATTAAATTGGTTATGCCGGAGAATTCCCGTATCAGGCCAGTCGTGCCCTTGTACCATTTTTAATTGTTTCACTTCTCCTAGTTTTATAGGCCTCGTTAAATCAAAATTAGTATTAGCGTTAATTAAAAATACTCGCCAACCTATCAAGCCTTTGTATATTGGTATTCTGATTGGGTTTAATGATTGTTCACGCGCTTCAGAAGTCATTGTCCAAAGAACGTCTATATTGTCTCCAGCTGCCAACTGTTTCAAAGCACGTCCTTGATTCATAAACACATCAGATGGCTCAAGCTGGTAGTTAGGTTCAAATTTTGAGATTCAGCAAAGATAATGGATAGATATGGTGTTCTTTATAAGCCTGCACAGGCTGGGGGTAACGAACAAGCTCCTGAGCTGCCAAATAATTGCTGATAAGAAACGAGCAAAATATTGCTATTAAGACCTTCGCGAAAGAAGTCAATCTATTCATAAAGTTCCAACAAGGCTTATCTCAAAGTACTATCAACGAGACAGGAAAGTTACATGTTTTACTAACTTTAGTTGCTCTTCATTACTTCGGCAAACGCCTTACTAATTGTTTCAAGCCTATTGACTGACAATTGACCTTTTTTCATGAACATAACCTTTGGGAGATACTGACCAGTATGCAATCATTCGCATTAACATAAGGGCGTGTTCAGGCGCATCATAGTCCTTATATTGGTTCTCGAACTTCGACTCTAAGTGTGAAGACATAAACTTCATAAGCTGCTTATGATTTTTATTTAAAACACTGTTTGAGCCACCAAGTTCAAGTGTAAAATGAACTAAATCGACATAAGCCAAAAGTTCAACATCGTCTATTTCACTTTGTTTAAATTTCATCGAAATTTTAACTTCATTGCTTGGCATTAGTCTGCATTTGAACAGGATTTTGCCAATATCCGACGTTGCTCTACCATCTATCATATGATGAGTAGAGGTGGATAAATTAAGATGAAAATTAACCTCTTTACCAGGCAGTTCAGTTTCAGTGCTGACAAGCTCCGTATGCTGTGCAATTGTATCTTTATCAAGAACTGAATCTGCTTCTATCTGCAGATCAGATTCGCTTTCTGAATATTCTACATCGCTATGTAGATACTGATTCTCTACAGCACGTTCATATGAGTCAATCTGTCTAGCTGGGCTATCATCCCCCCTACCATGAGTGTGTGAATTAAGCTCAACATTTATGGCCGTAGAAGAAGGTTGTTCGTAAGTTTGCTCTATAAAGTCTGGGAGCTCTGTTTGATCTTCTGCCGTTAAAGATGAAAAATAAAGAAATAGTGCTGAAAATATGAATAAGGTTGAGAATATTAATTTCACCTAGCGCCTCTTTTTTATTGAAGAATCGGCCATCATAAAATAAGTTGAAGAAAACTCGGCAACACCGAGTTTTCTAACTTCAATAACTTGATAAAGCCAATTTAGCCACTGCATCCGCGCAATACACCAAACACATAATCATCTGCCGCGTGTACAAACTCATCACCACAGTTTTCATCATTAGCCAGGTCATTCTTGCCATCCTGATCAACAATACAAATGTCATGATCTAGACAATCCTTCGCCCAAGCGCTAGCTGCCCACCATTTATCACAGCCTCCACCACATCGGCCCATACACTTTCCGGCCTTGTAACCATCGCCTACCTTGATATTCGTATTGATCAAAGTACCGTTTGCCCCCTTGTCATAAACGGCTGTTACTGTACTTCCTTTATTAAGACAAGTAATACCTTCATCTTTCTCACCAGCACTAAGCAGGCTAGTAAAGCTAATCAGGATGAAAGCAGATATACATAGAATTGTTTTTTTTATCATCATTCGCTCCGTACAAGTTTATATTTATTTTTACTCTTAAGAGTATTTTTTGAGGTGCATCCTGCTGATTACAGCTTCCTTTTGAGTATTTTTAAACTGCTTTTATGTTGATAAAAATAAATCATTAACGACACTAAAGCCCTTAGACATTAGGGTTTTAGCGTATTTCTGGCGAGGTAAATTAGGTCGATTTTGGTTAATCTAGGTTAAATTGATCTTTAAATTGATTGATATGTTAACTAAGCCACTTATTTTCAGGGCCTGGATTCAAGGAGTGCCTCCACATGACCGTCTGCAGTTAGCGATGTGCTTCTTCAAACAACGCCCCCCATGCGCATAATAAATCTAGAGCTGGATTTAACTGTGTTGCGAGGTTAGTCGATGTGTATTCAACCTTTGGGGGTACTTCTGCATAGACATGACGTTTAACCAGCTTATCTTTTTCCAACTCCCTTAATTGCTGGGTGAGCATTTTTTGAGTAATTTTTGGAATTGCTTTTTTGAGTTCACCAAAGCGTAAAGTCTTACCACGAAGCTGGTAAAGAATAATGACCTTCCACTTACCGCCAATCACATCGATCGAGGTCGTCACCGGGCAACTATTTAAATCAATGTCTTTCTTTTCACCACATTCAAGTGGCGCGGTATGTAATTTCTCATCAGTTTGAGAATTAATTTCTTGGCTTGAAGCCTTTAAAGTCTCCATAAGGCACCTTTTAGTAACTAAATATCATTCTTGTGCGTACTTGCCAAAATGATACACCGTATTTATAGTGACCTCAACAGTATACAAAAGATACCTTGGTACTTTTAAATACTTGCATACACTTTTTATACTTTACAACTTGTTTATACCGTTCGATATTTACCTATTAAAGGAAGTTATTTAATGCAAAACAACACCATTGAGCTAATTAGCTTTGACCTATGCCCTTTTGTACAACGCTCGGTTATCACACTTAAGAAAAAGAAAATTGATTTCAACATTACGTATATCGACCTGGCCAACAAGCCTGACTGGTTTCTTAAAATATCACCGTTAGGGAAAGTCCCAGTGCTACGTTATGGGAACGAAGTAATTTTTGAATCAGCCATCATTAATGAGTTTCTGGATGAAATTACAGGTGACGCACTCATGCCATCAGAGCCATTAGAAAAAGCCAAACAACGGGGTTGGATTGAATACGCCAGCCAAGTTTTAATTGACCAATACTTAGTATCAACGTCAGCGGACGCCGCAGATTTTGAAAAACACTCGGCCAATCTCAATCAAAAGCTAAGCCGCTTGGAAAGCGAAGTGAGCGATCAAGGGTTCTTTAATGATGACTCATTTAGTCTCATTGATTCTGCGATTGCCCCCTTATTTACACGGATGGATATTCTAGCAAAACGTTTTAACCAAAAATTTCTACAAGGTTTCCCAAAATTACTTGCCTTAAGCAAAAGCTTGGTTGAGAAAGAGTATGTTTCCGACTCAGTCATAAGTAACTTTGAAGATGTTTACGTCAATTACCTTAAAACTAACAAGGCCTTTATAGCGAACCAAGCATAAGACGCACGTTATCAAAACGTAGCAATTAACAACTTTTTGCTCACAAACCTTTGACAAAATAGTGACTAATTCAGGATAACAAATCATGACATACGAAAAACTTTTTACACCACAAACACTAGGCAACTTAGCATTACCGCACCGCATCGTAATGGCACCTCTAACACGCTCACGTTCGGCACAACCCGGTGATGTACCACAACAAATGAACGTTGAGTATTACGGCCAACGATCATCTGCAGCCCTTATAATTTCTGAAGCCACTCAAATTTCTCCACAAGGAAAAGGTTACGCTTTCACACCAGGAATTCACTCTAATGCACAAATTGAGGGCTGGAAAAAAATCACCGATGAAGTACACCGAAAAGATTCAAAGATATTTTTACAGTTATGGCATGTCGGCCGTGTATCTCATTCAAGCCTACAAAAGGGAGGCGCCCTCCCCGTTGCACCATCTGCCATTGCACCAGAAGGCCAGGCTTTTACTTATGAAGGCATGTTAGATTTTGAAACACCACGAGCACTAAGCTTAGAAGACATCCCAGATATTGTTGAGCAATACACACAAGCAGCAAAAAATGCAAAAGCAGCCGGCTTTGATGGCGTTGAAATTCATGCTGCTAACGGCTACTTGCTGGATCAATTTTTAAAAGATGGCACCAACAAACGAAATGACCGTTATGGCGGCTCCATTGAAAATAGAATTCGACTCACACTAGAAGTTACCAAAGCCGTTACCGATGTTTGGGGAGGCCAGCAAGTTGGTATTCGTATATCACCTACAGGTACATTCAACTCTATGTCTGAAAGTGCCCCGACACCTTTATTTGAATCATTAGTTGAAGCACTTAATGTATATAAACTTGCTTATCTACATGTAGTTGAGAATTTTGGTGATAGCAACGGCGCCGAATTCGATTTCGTTAGTCTGCGTAAGAAGTTTAACGGTTCTTACATTGCCAATGGCGGTTACACAGGCCAGTTAGCTGAAGAAAGTTTAAATGAAAATAAAAGCGATTTTGTGGCCTTTGGCGTTCCTTTTATTAGTAATCCAGACTTCCCTCAACGGCTATTAGAAAATGCTGAACTAAACCAAGCTGACCAAAACACGTTTTATGGGGGAAATGAAAAAGGCTATACTGATTACCTAACCTTAGCAGAACAAAGCCTCATATCTGCTTAATAGAACCTAACTCGTAACCTAGGCTTTACTGGTTTGACTCAAGCTAGTAAGGCCTACGAGAGTTAATTGACACTACTAACCCAATCTAACTGGGCTTCACGAACAAATGCCTTTATCCAAACAGCTTGAAATGGAGATTTTTGTTTATAAGGACAGCTTGAAATACCCAGTCCAGCTTTTGCATGTTCTACTGCTTGTTGCCTAACTGACTCTGCTGAATTTCTGCGAGACATAACCACCCTTAAAATAATCATTTAAATTCAGTTAAGTCGTAGATTAGGTATTTCTCAAGGCCCTTTTCCAATAAATCTCAATTGGATATCGTTTGACTCTTCTTACTCAAGTTTATAGATTCTACACAGAAGCCCATATACAAAAAAACCTCATGTGCCATTGACGCGCACATCAAGCCCTTTTGCGTATTAGTGCTTAATTAGGTTTCAATAAATATTAGTTTTTTTGACGGTTTTATTATAACAAAAGGGCATTATTTTATGCCAATCAAAATACAAAAAATCTCGCTAGTAAAACTTTCGACGTATTAGCTTAGTTATAAAGTAAGGGTTTTTGAATTCTTTATTTTTAATCATAGAAAATGTAGTTCTGACAACACAGAACCAAGATTAAATTTGCTAAACAGTGTGTTGCAATTTCATGACTTCTCCAAAGCATTTTTACTGTGTTAATCTTGATATTATTTTCAAACCTATCTAAAAGGTCGGTATACCTAAAAAACAGGGTAATGTGATGAGTGAAGAATTTGATCAATGTCGTGTAACAGTAGAATTACCCGTCGTTTGGGGTGAAATGGACGCCTTTCAACACGTGAATAATGTAGTGTATTTTCGCTACTTTGAAAGTTCACGCATTGCCTATTTCGACAAAGTAAATATTAATGAATCGATGGCCAAAGATGGCATCGGCCCAATCCTTGCCTCAACGCAGTGTAGATTCAAAGCCCCTCTTACCTACCCTGACAAAGTGACAGTCGCCACCCGTGTTTCCGAAATTTCTGAAGACAGGTTCACCATGAAGTATTATGTTAAAAGCCAAGTAAGTGGCAGAGTTGCTGCCGAAGGTGAAGGTTTGGTTATTTTTTACGATTATAAAAACAATTGTAAACATACGATTCCAAAACATATTTTGGATCAAATCAAAGCCCTTGATAGCCTATGACTTTGAAATTATTGCAGCTATAGAGAGGATCGCTTCATGGCGCTCTACCTCTTGCCTAGATAATTTTGCAACAGTTTCAGGTATAAGTTCAACGCCCATCGTGTTGCGGGGGCTGAGGGTTAGAGCCCCTAGGCTATCCGATTATGATTGTTTATAACTAATTTAGTTGATGTGGTAAATCAAAATTTAATGAGGTTGGCCTTGATAAACAAACAGTTATTTCGTCTAAATTACGAATGGTGCCATTCACGACCTCAATATTAAACCTATCTACTTGATAATATTCACCTTCACAAGCTTCATTGATGTTTTCATTTCCAAGGTACATAATTTGACTATCTATATAAATTACATCTAATTTTGTTAGTGTTGAATCGTCTTCATATACATATGTAATATCAAGTTTATTTGCAGTTAGACCACTAGGCATAGATATACTTGGACCGACGGAATAGACACCATGCCCAGCATTAGAAATTGTGCCGTTCGTATATTCAATAGTTTTTGTAAAAGAGCCATTTTCAAATAACCAAACAGCCTCTCCTACAGCCCCAGCAGATATATAGCTAGCAGATCGCCACACACCATCAATGGAAACAAGCTCTTCATCTGATGAAGTTCCAGATGAGCAACCAATTAATGCGTATATAAGTGTGAGAATCAGAGCTGATAAGCAGCTTTTCATACGATTTCCTAAGTTATGAATGAGCCGAAGCTGCCTAGCAGCGAAGGTCCAGCCAGTTCATGGCGATCATTGATGTACTTGTTGTATGTTTTCACTGTTGTGCCAGTAACAGCAAACAGCCTATTAACAAAGTTATGATAATAAAATACCTACCAAGGTCAGTAGCGCCACTTAGTTCATTTTGATGCTGCTCTTTAAACTGTTCAAGCTCTCTGCCATCTTTAAGATTTTCACAATGAGGACATACACTTATTTTTGCATCAAACCTTTTGGTGCAACGCAGGCATTTAGTTGTCTTTTTAATTCGCTGCAGAAACGGAATTTGGTTCATTTCACCTTCCTTGATTACATTTGACGCCCGCAGCATTGGTCGAAGTAAATTGGCGCTTTTTGTACGCAGGAGGGCTCCCACAAAATGTGACAGTTTGCGGAGGTCCAGACCGAAGTACGAAAATAGCTGCGTTGGTTATGTTCTTTAATCTTCGATTTCAACAAGTTTGCCATCCGTGTTTCTTTCAAATGCGGAGCCATAAGGTGCCTCTAAAAACTCAGTGATGTCAGGTGAATAATTTGCAATTGTATTTACATCATATATTTCATGATTTGACGGGTTATCCATGTATTTTTGGGATTCTTTACCCGACATAAAACACCAACCACTATCAAGTTCATCTCTAGGTTCTTCACGATACATATAACCTACACGTTTACCTTTTACAGTGATCATATCGGTTGCAATGCACCCACCGAAACCAACGGCTAAATCTTTGATTTCATCGGACTTCAACTTGAATTTTTTGCTCATAGCTCAACCCTTTCATGAACGCCCGGCTTAGGGGCGGACTTGGAGTTGTTTGTGTTGTGCTAGCGTAGCGATAAGCACATAAGCAAACAACGGAAAGGCCGTCCCAGCCATGCGTCTTTTTGCATGGCGACTACAGCCGCTTGTTATGTAACTTGATGCCAAACCAAATAACCTAATATGAAAATGGTAACAGCCACAAAAAATACCGAGTAATTGTATTTGGTGCTATTTGGGTTGGTTACCCATAAACCGGGCTCGCCCCGAACCTGCACGGACCACTTAATATTTGAGCCGCACTGACACTCAAACTCTTGCACGACACCAAAGCTTGACTCTGCATGGATAATATCCAATGTGTCCTCAAGCGGCGGATAGCCAGGGATATGTTTTATTTTACCCTGCTCATTTAGCGCCAGCAGCTCACTGAAAACCTGCCTCCAGTTTTCACGAGTAATTTTCTTTTTAAACTTTCTACAAAATTTGCACATTGTTTAAGTTACATAACAGCGTATTCAAATGATTCAATCATGTTATCACTTTGGAATCTATTTCTGATAACGCTAAATTTTAAAATATAAAAACATTATATATTCAAGAGCTTACGTCAATTTTAATTTCAAAATAGAAAAAATAGCCCCATCATCGGAGCGCTATTTCCGGTTTCATAACATAGACTATATAAATTAAAAAATAAGCATACCCTATTGATAAACAACAATATTACTTAAATAAATAGCATGATTGAGTCAGACTATTTCTATACTTTAAATCTTTGGAAAGACCCTAGTATCGTAGACATTTTATAATATTTTGGACTTCCCGCGATCTAGTGGACAAGTTTCTACTCACCAAACACTCAACTTTACACCGTATAGTTTTTCTTTTAGCATATGCCTCTTTCCTTACACCGTAGGCCGATTCTATGACGTTATTTGTTGTGAGCTTAGTAATACTTTTACTCGCTATCATTTATTACTTCGCAACTGTTGCGAAAAAGCCTTCGCTGATCTATCAATCTACCGCTTTGAATAAAGCCATCGTATCTGCCACAAAGGCGTTAAATAAACGTTATTACGCTACGCCGTGGCTATTTAATACCCACTTACAATTGATTGTTCTAGGTTTTATCAAGGGCTTTTCGAAGCCTTTGCAATACGACCTGCATGAGGAATTAACGATGAAAGATGGAGGCAAAGTTGCTGTTGATTGGCTAGGGTTAGACTTACCTGAAAATACGCCTACCATGTTAGTGCTGCATACAATATCTGGCAACCCGCAAAGCATGCGTGGCTTTGTGCGCTATGTGAGAGAAAGCCTTGGGTGGCGTGTGGCGCTTTGTGTGCGTCGTGGTCATGGGGATATGAACCTACATACAGCCAACTTCAACACGATGGGAAATACCGATGACTTTGCGGCACAAATCCAACACATTCATAATCGCTTCCCCAAATCAGATTTATATGCCACAGGTATTTCTGCAGGCTCGGGCGTGTTGGCTCATTACTTAGGTAAAGTAGGTAAAAATACGCCGATCAAAGCCGCTGTTGCTTACTGCCCTGCTTACGATATGCGTAATGCTTTTACACGCGCTGTACCATTTTACAGTAAGATGATGACCAAGAAACTTCATCGATTATTCATCACACCTAATGCAGATAAGTTTCAACACTTGGAATCATTTGAAACATTAAAAGACACACAAACTTTGCATGAGTTTCATCAGCATTTATATGAAGTAGCCGGTAACGAGAGCACGGAGGACTATATGCAAAATTCCAACCCTTCCGTGGTGTTTGATGATATTAAAATACCTATCCTTATTTTGAATGCCAAAGATGACCCTGTCTGCCACATCGATAATGTTTATGAGCACCAAGAACGAGTTGAAGCAATGGAAAACGTTATTTTAGTCTTAACCGACCGAGGTAGTCATTGCGCTTATTTTGAAGGGGTGACAGCCAAACCTTGGGCCAACCGTTTAATTAAAGAATACTTTACGGCATTTCATCATATTCAATGCCAGTAAGTTTTTCCTCATAGGTGAAGGGGAGTTTTTCAGGTCTAACTAGGTACTATTAAGTCTAACTAGGCACTAAACGAAACGTGTTTCCCTTCTAGTAAAGCCTGTTTCCCCTGCACAAACGCAGTCATAAAACGAACAAAGGTTTGTATCTTGGCATTCTTACGTAAGTCTGGGTGGCTCAATACCCACAAATCATATTTTGCCTCACTGGTATAAGGTGGTATACGTACTAATTCAGGGTCTATATCGCCGATAAAGCAAGGTAAGATACCTATGCCCATCCCATACCGCGTCGCTAATGCCTGCAATTTACCATTGGCGATCTTATGTTTTGAACTAAAGCGTGGATATTCTCGGGCTATTTTGCCTATGGGGCGCCTTTGTTTATCCGTCCAACCTATCCAGTTTTGTTGCTCTAACCAGCCTTCCTGTTTTAATAACGGTAGATTTTGCTTGGCCATATAACAGGCTCTATGCAAAACGGCGAGTTTACGACCAATTAAATAATCAGGTGGTTCTTTTACAATACGAAAAGCGACATCCGCTTCTCGGTTAGCGAGGTTCAGAAGTTTGTTTGAGTCGACAATATCCAGTTCAACCTCAGGATACTGCTGACAAAACTTAGCACATCCTTCCAGTAACAATTCTTGTGCAATCAAATCAGACATCGTAACGCGAATATCACCACATAGCTGCTCATCCTTACCCAGAATTCGTCGCTCCACACTACTTAACCTTTCTTCCAGATAAGAAGCTTCGTTATAGATTTCATCTCCTAAACGAGTCCGCACATACCCTCTAGAAGTACGTTCAAACAACCTCTTACCTAATGAGCTTTCAAAGCTATTTATTCGCCTAGAAACCGTTGCATGATTTACCTTCAACTCTTCCGCGGCAGCGCGTACTGAGCCCGCACGACTAACGGCTAAAAAGAATTTCAAATCATCCCAGTTCAACATGGTTTATCTCGCTTTTTATTTGGTGTAGGTACGACCCTAATTAAAGCATAAAGTTGTGGTGCGTTTTTGCAACGCACTTTTGCAACTATCGCTAATTTTAATGGCAAATAAAGTTGTTTAAGCTTGGTCTTACATATTCAGAATGTTTCACCATGAATAATTTATCTATCTAAACCCTATAAATAGGAAGAATATCATGAAAAATGATTACAGTAGCCTAAAGCAACACAAACAACATGGTTTCAAATCAAGCACCACTATTAATGCACCAAAGGATCAAGTTTGGGCTGTTTTAGAGGATTTTAACAACGTATATACCTGGGCTCCAGGTGTATCAGAATCTCATGGGCTTGGCAGCAAACAACAAGAAATGGGGGCTGCTCGTCACTGCAAACTGTCTGATTTTGGTGCTATAGACGAAGTCATCACCGAATGGAAACAAGGCCAAGGCTTCACCTTTACCATTTCACCTCTAGGCCCATTAAATAACGCCATTAGCTGCTGGACTCTCATTGAGGTTGACGCTCAAATCACCCGACTAGAAGTAGAGTTTGCTTATGATATTCGCTTTAGCATATTTGGAAAACTGATGCACAATCTAGTCATGCGTAAAAAGCTTCTCACATCTTTACCGCAAACCTTGCATGCTTTTAAGCAACGAATTGAAACAGGAAAGCTAGTCAGGCCATTTATTGATAATCAAAACCTAGCATCAGCTCATTAACCAACGACTTTCAAACTCCGAGTAATAACATGACGCTCGAAATTTCAGCGCTACCATCAGAACCCTTGTTAAAGGGTGAAAAAGCTTTAGGAAATGCACCGCAAGCAGTATTGGCCGGTGGCCGACGCTGCATTCCTCAGCATTATTTGCTATACAACCACTCCCTACAGTCTGTAGAAGAACTGGTGTTAGATATTGAGTACGATCAACGTTACCCCATATTTGTTAGTCAAGATAAAGGCGGAATTTATATCCAAATAGGCGTTATTGGCACTGATAACTACAAAAAATCCCCGACAAAAATTGTTTATGGCCGCAAGTGGCGAGTAGAACCCCAGCTTCCCAGCTCTGAAATAATTCAAACAGTTTTTCTTGCTTTGAAAAAATCTCGAGAGCACGAAGTTCGTGAATTATTTCGACTTGTTTGTTCAGATAAAACGACAACACCGTTTAATAATCATCACGACTTACCGCTATTAACAAACAGCCGTAAGCGTTTACAAACAAGTGAAAATACCAGCACCCTAAGTCATTTTAATCAACAACTAGAACGTATTTTGTCAGCAGTCAGTTATGATGGCATTCGGTTTGAATTAATAGATGGTACACAAAGGCCTAGCGGTCATTACCTTATCGAGCTGGCCATTCTTCATAGCAAGGAAATAGGACTGATCGAGATGAAACAAAATAAGCATCTTGCTTTCATGTTAACGAAGCTGGATATCAACCATTGCCTTCACCAGCTAATGCAGCAACTAATTCAATTAAGTGACCGTCATATTGATGAAAATTTTCGCTACCGAAGCTTCAATCGATTCAGCTGGAATAATGACATTCAGGCAATTGCTAAAATTTCGTCTGAAGTACGTCAACTTCATAAAAGTGAAAGTTTGAAAAACTTCCATCAAGATTGGCAGCAAAATAATTATGAAACTGATCGTAGTCGTATCCCCAAAGCTTCTACTAGCGTTTTATGGGAGAGACTTAATAAGCAACTAAAGGGTTTTTCTCCATTGGAAAATACACTTCCCGTTAGTGCTTAGATACTCTGTGGGCATATTCAATATGCTGGTGAGTTACATCAAACCATTTAATAACACATCAATAATTGCAGTCTGTCGCTCAAGCCCAGACTGTTCATCATTTTTTGCGATCAGGTTGCCGTCTAACCTCAGGGTAACGTAACCATGGATCATGGACCAAAGCGCTATTGCCTGTGATTCGACACTGGCCTGTGATTTGATAAGGGATGCACTTTGTTGCTGATGCTCAGCCAGTATTTTAGTGAGTCGCTCGTACATGTTTTCCATGACAGCATATAGCACTTCATCTTCATTATTCAGGCATTCTTTGCGCCACAACAAATGGTATCTATTTGGGTATTTCAAACCAAATTCAAGAATGGTTTTTGAAAAAAGGTGAATTGATTCACTTAAGGTATTTGCCTGGGTTTTGAGTTCTTTATCTATAATACTCAAAAGATGTGTAAATATTTCGGTGGCTAATGCGGTAAAAAGGGCTTTTTTATCTTTAAAATGGTTCGCCGGTGCAGAATGTGCAACCCCCACTTTTCGGGCTATTTTTCTAACAGATACAGCCTCAATACCTTGTTCATCTAGCAATTCAATAGCGGCATGAATTAATTCAGAGCGAAGATTTCCATGATGATAGGAATTCTTTTTACTTAACATATTGACAGCGTCCATATTTATCTTTTAAATTGACAGTGTCAATTTATATAATGATCAACGATGAAATGCAATTTTAGTTACCTTGATTAATATTCAAATAAGGGCCTTATGATGAATCAAAATTTGATATTTGTACCTGTTCTCATGCAAGTTCTCTTAGTGTTTATGCTTTATATTCAACTGGGAGTAAAAAAAGCGCAAGCGGTAAAATCAGGTAATGTAAATAGAAAAAAAGCAGCATTGGATACCAACGAATGGCCAGAGTACGTCATTAAAATCTCAAACAATATTGGCAACCAATTTGAAACACCTATTATTTTTTATGTGCTATCCATTGTTGTTTATTTGCTAAGCAGTGTGAACATAGCGGTATTAACTCTGTCTTGGATTTACGTCATTAGCCGTTATGCTCACGCTTATATACACACCCATTCAAACTATGTTCCCCATCGGTTAAGAGCCTTTTTAGTGGGCGTAGTTATCTTGATTTTCTTAACCGTCTATTTGCTTAGTCTTCTAATTGTCTAACCATCTACTATTTTTTCACCTAAGATTCGCTTAAAATACACTAGACACGGAGTCCTTTATGTTGACACAAAAAAAGTATGCCCCCGCCTATAAACATGCGCCTATTGAAAAGTTATTTAACGATGTTTATTGGGTCCATGGCAGTGTAAAAATGGCACCTGGCATGACGATTAATCGAAACATGGTCATTTTGAAACAAGGTGCTGACTTATTTTTAATCAATCCTGTACGCCTTGAAGCAAGCGAAGAACAGCAATTAAAAAAATTGGGTAAAGTTAAAGCAATCCTAAGACTTGGGGACTTCCACGGTTTGGATGATGCCTATTATATTGATACATTCAAAGCCGAGTTCTGGTGTCAGGCAGGGCAAACAAGCTACCCCTCTTTAAAGCCTGATCATATTATTGATGAACACATTGCTAGCCCAATAGACAACACTGAATTTTTTATCTTTAGCTCCGCAAAGTTTCCAGAAAGCGCTTTGCTTTTGAAAACACATAAATTATTAATTACCACTGACAGCGTACAACACTGGACTAATTGGTCTTATACAACGTGGTCATCACGGCTGTTATTGCGCATGATGGGGTTTAGTACGACACTATTAATTGGCAAACCCTGGTTAAAGCGCGTAACCCCCAAAGGGGAAAGCATGTTAGGAGATTTCGAAAAAATATTTGAGCTGGACTTTGACAACTTATTAGCAGCCCATGGTTCACCTTTGCTTGGTGGCGCAAAAGAAAAACTAAGGCACGTCGTTACTTCAGTGTTTAAGCGCAGCTAAGGCAGAGGCTCGCGCTGCATTACAGACTTCGTCGGCCAGTGTTTTATCCGGTAATGTGCGTGCGAGCACCATCCCACCAACACAAATACTGGCTATAGTCAGCGCCTTTTGACGCGCTTTTTCTCCACCCTCTAGATTCTTCTCAAAAAGCCCTACCATCGCTTTAAAAAGATGTTGATACGATGCCTTTACAGCGTCTCCTGCACGAGCAATGTCGGAAGGTAAAGCAATCAAGGGACATTGCCCCTCAAGGTTCTCCAAATGGTCAATCGATAAATAACCATTAACCATACGTTCAATGCTTACCAAACCTGGCGGGGCCGTATCTACCCCTGCGGCTGAACGCATTACAGCCCCTTGTCCATTTAAAAAATTATCGACTGCTTCGGAAAAAAGCTCTTCTTTATTTTTGAAGTGATTATAAAACCCGCCTCGTGTTAGCCCAGCAGAGGACATGATTTCATCAATTGAAACATCTGCCACGCCTCGTCGATTAAACAACATACGAGCGCTCTCAATAATTCTCTCTCTAGTCGCTTGTTTGTGTTCTGGTTTATAGGGCATAAGTTCCTCCATTAAGTACGCTATATTATTGATGATATCAAAAATAATAATATGTTCTTTAACATATTATATGCGTGCGTATATTGATGCATGATTGAATCGCTCATTAAAAGGAGATACGAATGGCTAAATACATGATTACTTACCTTGGCGGTAACCCACCCTCTACCCCAGAAGAAGGCCAGCAACATAAATTAAAATACATGGAGTGGTTATCGTCTTTAGGAGATGCTGCCATTAGCCCTGCCAACCCATTAAAAGACACATGCATCGTCAATTCTGACGGTTCGGTTACTACTGGAGGCTCAACATCAATGTCAGGCTTCACCCTCATTGAAACTGAAACAAAGGAGGCGGCATTGCGCATAGCACAAACTTGCCCATTTCTTGATATCGGTGGCTCACTTGAGGTGTCAGAAATTATAAAAATGCCCAACCAATCCTAAATCACCCATTTTCATTAAGGAAGAAACCATGCATTTATATACTGCACAAGCACCTAACCCCTTTCGTGTTAACGCTTTTTTGGCCGAAAAGGATATCGTTATCCCAACCACTTCACTTGACGTGATGAAAGGTGAAACTCATTTGAGTGACTTTCAGTCAAAGAACAGTTTATGTGAAGTCCCCGTTTTAGCTCTGGACGACGGTACATTTTTGACAGAAAGCATCGCAATCTGCCGCTACCTTGAACACCTCTACCCTGAAACACCTTTAATGGGCTCAACGCCACTTGCCCAAGCAAAAATCGACATGTGGACACGTCGTATTGAGCAACACATTTTTAATACGGTCGGTGCTATTGGTTTGCACACCTTTCCTTTTTTTGCTGAACGGGTAGAGCAAATCCCGGAGTATGCTGAAAGCATGAAAAGACGCTTGGATAAAAAGTGGGACTGGTTAGATTCAGAGTTAGCCGACGGCAGAACCTATATTTGTGACGATACATTTTCTGTTGCCGATATAACAGGGATGGCAGCCCTCTTTATCTGTGACTTTGCAAAAATACCTATTCCAGAAGCTTTAGTGAATTTACACCGATGGATCAGTGCCGTTAAAGCGCGTCGTAGCTGGCCTATGTAGCTGGCATAGCAGTTTATATTGCAAACACTAAAAAACGATGATCACCTCCTGGACGTATAGCATCAAACGGGTAGCAGGTTACTAGCATCAAGCTGGGGTTTGATGCTAGCGGGTCAAGTTGAAAATCACGTTGATCCACGACAGCAAGCTCATTCACAACATACTTAAAACTTTCTGAAGGTGTTTTAAGTATTATCGTGTCGCTAACTTTCATTTTTTGTAAAAAACTAAAGCTGGTATCTCGGTGACCACTGATAACCGTAACGCCCGGTTTTCCTGGTGCAGCACTAGCTTGCGTGTGACCCGGTGAAAATGCGAGTACGCGACCACTGTCACCAGACAGTACAATCTGTTGAATACCTAATCGTGGTACGCTAAGTTCAGCGATTGGCCAAGTATCGGCCCAAGGCCAGGGACGCACTTTCACCTCCCCATTTAATGTTCTTTGCCAAGCATGTTCTAGTAAGGATTGGGCTAGCCAGGCTTTTGCATAAATTTTACCCGCCGCCCCCATGTGCCACATACTACAAAGTATTAAAGTGGCAATCAGCAGTGTGACGAGTTTCTTAGCCATGCAGCCCTCCTTTGCAAACCCAAAAGCAAACACAGCGCACTCAGCAAACATACAATGCCAAGCCATAAGCGATATTGAGCATCCGTCGCTGTTTGTGCCAATCTAATACCTGGCACAGCAGAAGCTGCTGCCCCTACCCAGCCCTTTGGACGATTGGTAGGAATACGTGTTGTATGCAACAAACCACCTGCCCGTACAGGCGATACATCCACAGCCACTAGACTGGTAAATTTACTAACCTGATGATGCGCCAGGGCTAACGCAACAATTTCACTTTGTATGTCTTGTTTTTGCGCTTTACCCTGTTCTTTGTGTTTCTCAAGCAAAGCGTTTATTTTCCTACGCGCCCATTCAACAGCAACACCTTCATGCTTCTCTGTACCTTGTAATGAAACGCTGACCTGAGAAGCAACCCCACCCAGATTGCCACTTAAGCTGGCAAAGTCAGGTATTGAATTAGATTTTGAATAAGCGTCGCTCTTTAGCTTGAAAGCAACATAAACAGGTTCTCCGAGATAAAGGTCAGGCAAAGGATTAGGTAAGACACTTACCGGAGCTCCATGAAGGTCAAACTCGATATCCGTGAGAGCTGGCGCCGCTAACTGGCGTAGCAAGCGATTAATTTTATGACCCACCTCACTTGGTTGGCTGACATAAGTAAACATACCTCGCCCTGCTCGGGCAGCCTTACGCATAAAATAACTATTAGGCGCTGAACCAATACCGACAGTAAACAAGCGACTATCGCCAAGATGCTGATTAATTTCTGAAAACAGCTCTGCCTCATTACTCACAGCGCCATCGGTAATAAAAATGACTTGCCGCAGACGTTCAACATCCTCATTTTCCCTTAAAGCCATGCGCAGTGCGGGCCTCATATCTGTACCGCCATTAGCCAGCTGACCAAGAATTTTCTGACGCGCAGCATTCAATTTATCCGCCTCTGCAAACTGGCTATTCGGGAACAACTTCCATGCGTTGGTATTGAAAAAAATAACATTAAAACGGTCTTCTGAATCGAGTGAACTAATGGCTTTTAAGACAGCGGACCGCGCTTGCTCAATCGACTCCCCTTGCATACTGCCTGACACATCTAGCACAAATACCAACTCTCGTGGCAAGGTTATTTTAGCGTCACCCTGAGGAGGCATCAGCATCAGTAAACCGTATGATTCCCCCCCTACATCCTCTTGCAATACACTCACCATTGGCTCATTTGAGAGTTTAAGCCGCCAAGTAAGAAGGAAGTCACGGTTAGATAATTTTGCCTCTCCCGCCAATAATATTTTGTAGTGTGTTTCACTTAACTGCTCTGTTTTTACGGCATGACTGCTACTTTTTACAGAAGCAAGCGGGAAGCCTGACTTAATATCAAGCGATATGGTGACCGGGTTTCCTGGCGGTTCTTCTGCTGTGCGGGATAACGAAACCGGCGCAACAAAGTTTGGGTCAATCCTGGTTCTTGCAGGAGTGTACTTAGGTGTATTCACCATAGGAAAGCGCAGCAGATAACGATCTTCCTTAAAATCGAGTACCTGCTGATATTCAAACTCAACTGTAATATGCTCACCTGGACCAATATTTGCCACGGCTGTTGTAAATACATTACTTCGGTGATGGCTAAGCAAGCTGGTTCTTTTTCCTTCATCACGCGCTTGTTTATAGATGCTCTTGGCTGCTTGCTTTTCATGAATCTGGCCTTCGATCACCCGTTCACCTACAATCATACGTAATCGATCTACTGCGGCCTGAACAGGCAAAGGAAAAGTGTATATCCCTTCTGCCCAAAATTGGGAGGGATTACTAAATGTCTGGCGCACCCTGGCGCGTAAAATTGGCCCTGAAACCTTCATAGAAACATCCGTTGAAAGTGTCGTGGCTGCATACCTATTCATTTGAGAATTCTGGTTTTCTTTTTCTGCATTCTCCTGAATTTTCAACCACAGTGAACTATAAGTGGCGGCTGCCTTTCCTTTACTCTCCTTAACCTCAGTATCAGCCAGAACAGACTCGGATATAAGCCAAAGCACTAGCATTAAAACGCCCATCGTGACATCCATAATTCCCTGCCTGGTATTATCAGATGCGTAATGAGATGACGGCATTGGTAGCATGCGCTCATGCTCAACCTCTCTATCAACGCGCCAGATTAAATACGGTGCAAGTACTTTTTTTGTCGGCCTGTTTTTTATCATGGGCTTCATAAAAACTCCTGATTACTCGCTTAAGTTATGATCTTTGGTGGGCAAAGCCCACCAACTTCTGCTATTCAGCCCTCAGACTGAGGCAGCAAAGCTTGAGCTTCTCGGTGCACCTTCAAACATAGCGAATTTAGCTGACTAGGTTCTATATGTTCAGGGTAAAACGGCCTAGATAGCGGGGCGACCAATTGCGGGTTATGCATCCATAGTTTCAACAACAAGTCTTCTTCAATCGCGATGAAATATTTCATAGTGACACCTCCACTACACTCGCGATGGCAGGAGCCTTAATTTCAGATACTTCGGTTTCAGATATTTCGGTTTCATCCATGCTCAGCACTATCGAAACTCGACGATCAAGCACATAGTTACCAACATCCTTACTTCCATCACGCTCTTGCGATAAAGTCTCGGCTTCACCCACCGCCTCTAAAGTCAGCCTCTGAGCATCAATCCCCTGAGCCAATAACACCGCCTTCACACCTTCCACCCGAGCTTGCGCCAATGCCGCGTTAAAGTCAGATGATCCTTGGGAGTCTGTATAGCCTTTGAGTGAAATGTTTAATTGTGGATGTGTTTTTAGAAACGCTGACAAGTTATCCAAACGTGCTTGAGCATAAGCAGGGACAGAAGACTCACCGTATCGAAAATAGATTTCTTGAGAAAAATAAGTAATCAGCTCTCGTAGTGCGGTATTAGATTGCACGGTATTAGATTGCACACCATTACCGATCACATCCGGTTGCTCATTTTGGGTCATTAGCTCCGTCAGTCGGGTAGCTTGACGTGCATTTTCACGATTCAGTTGAGATAGTTTGTTATGTGCGCTATTTAGGCGAGCATTCTTAAGCATTAACGCATCCTGATGTTGCTGTAGGGCCAGCTCACCTTGTTCTAGTTCTAGTAGGCTTTGATCCAGTTCTGCATCCTTATCTTGCCCCCAACCAATAGAGCCACCCAATGTAGCCCCTATTGCAGCACCCGGAGGTCCAGCAATCACCGCGCCAAGTACTGAGCCAATACCGACGCCCCAGTAAGTTCCGCTATTTTCCTGAGTAACGCTATCTGTCTCATTCAAAACAGCATTTTGCCCTTCAGAAGCATTCACTGAATGCGTTAAACTTAAAGCCAATACCGCCATTGCTAATTTAGTTGTTTTCATTTTTTCATCCTCTATGTTTTCGTATTGATCATCATGTTTGTCATTTAAGTTCGGTAGCCATTCATACCGGATACCGTGGAAACTATTGAAACAATTAAGACGATTTAAGTAATGGAGCTAACATGGAGACGAAAGGACAAAGTCTGCAGATTAAACCACTTATGGAGATAAAATGGAGATGCATTCATCACACGCAATTGGGTGCTAAACTGCGCTATAGTAATGCGCATACGCTACATAAAGCAGGAAGCCCTTAATGCCCTACCGAATTGCCATTGTTGAAGACGACATAGACCAGCAACAAAACTATGCCGATGCCCTGAAACGTCGAGGCTTCGAGACAGAATGTTTTTCAAGGGTAGAAGAAGCTTTATCCGGCATTATTAACTATCAACCCGACCTTGTATTACTGGATGTGGTATTAGGTGATGACCCTGATGGCGGTTTTACCATCTGTCGAAAATTACTAGACCGTGGAGATGACATCCCCGTCATCTTTTTAAGTGACCGTTCAGACGAAATTGACCAAGTATTCGGCTTACGTTTAGGCGCTTGGGATTATCAAACCAAACCTATTTCTCTCGCGCTATTGGCTGAGCGTATTAAAAGCTTGCTACGTATTCATAAAGCGCGCCGAGCTGAAAATGTGCAAAGCACTTCCCAAACGGTAAATACGGGCTTGAATTTGGACGAAGAAAAATCATTTGCCTCTTGGCATGGTAGCACCCTCCCCTTAACACTCACCGAGTTTCGTTTACTCAGTGCGATCATCAAGGCGGGCCCTGAAGGTATCGATTATAGCGATTTATGTGAAAGTACCATGCAACGTATGGTCACTAACGGCACGATAAACAGCCACATAAAAAATATTCGCAAAAAGTTCAATAAACTTGGCCCCGATTTTCAATGCATTCGCAATAAGCCTGGTTTTGGTTATCGCTGGGAGCAAGCTTAATGCCCCGGTTTGGCATCAGAACCCAAATTACCCTGCTCAGTTTAGGTTTGTTATCCATTCCCTTTGTCGGTTTAAATTACTGGGATGAAATACGTACAACTACGCTCAACGCCCAGGCGCGTATTCAGCAAATTGAAGCAAAAGCCATCGCCACTACCCTGCTAGCTACACAGCAAAATATACGTGAATTACTGGCCGCGGATGAAGACAGTGAATTACAAAAGCACGCCCTCAGCGCCCCTTCACTCAAAAATCCAATCCGTATGGACGGTCTATTTGGTGATTGGCCTATCCAAGTGCCCCAACCACCACGCTTCAACCTTGATCACCCGGTTTGGTTAGCTGTGCCTGATGCCATCAACGAAACTGCCTTTTCACTCCGTCTTGCCCAGACTTCGCAGCACCTTTATGCCGCCATTGATGTGCGAGATAATAAAGTACTGTTTCGTAAACCATCACACTTACGGCTTGATTATAATGACCACATACAACTGAGCTATCATGATGAAACCGGCACATTAAGAAGAGTAATCATGCCTGCTGAACGTCAAGGCGCGCTAGCCAGTTACTATAGTGATGAACACTGGAAATTTGGACGGGATATTACTCTAAACAACTCACAAAAAAATATTGCCAGCCACAAAACAGGCATACAGGGCTACTGGCGAAAAACGGAAGAAGGCTACGCGGTTGAATTCCGTATACCTACTACTCACCTTGACACCTTACAACCACAAATCCGTGTCGCGATTGTCGACCTGGATAACAAACCCGCTTACGGCCCCCAAGCTATTGTCGCCAGTCTGCCCAAAAGTTTTGAAGACAAGCTTAACCCTGTCGGTCTACATGCCCGTGAACTACAGCGTGTAATTGATCAATTAAAAAACACCTATGCACGATTATGGATTTACGATAGCCGAGGCCGAGAGTGGGCTTTCGCTGAACGGGAACAAAATGTCGAACTTGAAGACCTAGGTCGCCCTGATACGCAAACAGAACTCTCTTCCACAACCTTTGACAGTCAATGCGTCCGCAACGCCCTCCAAGGCAAAGTTGACCCTTTGCATCATTTAAGTGGTACCTACGCAAAACTCAGCCGCTTAGTTGTTTGCTACCCAATTATTGAGCAAACAGGTGAGCACGAAGAAATGCTAGGCGTTGTCGTCATTGATGAGTCAGCAAAGCACGTACTCGCACAGGAAGAAACACGCGTCAGGTTGATTGCCACGAAAGTTGGTGGCGCCATTGTGCTGTTGCTTTTAATTTTATTCCTCTATGCCTTCACACTCGTACGTCGCATCGCCAAACTAAGTGAAGAAACCGGTAAGTCTATTGACCCCCACGGTCGCATTGAACACACGACCATAAAATCT
>ENA-OSET01001745-OSET01001745.1-sediment-metagenome-genome-assembly--contig:-NODE-1745-length-22101-cov-3.441791_pt1 | contig 22101 bp, 13 predicted proteins | sample MGYA00237882_ERZ534229 | MGnify/ENA primary metagenome ERZ534229 (study PRJEB26408, sample SAMN06266212) | sediment metagenome | isolation source: Hudson Canyon methane seep mesocosm | place... | reverse complement strand
GGCTCACTACGCCAGCCAAAATGCCTAAAAGTAAAAATATCAAAGCGACTTTTTTTGTATTGGCTTGGGTTGCCGAGCGTTACCCCCAAATAGTTAAGGCTATCGTTGAACAAGGACACGAACTTGCTTCACATGGTTATAGCCATCAACTTGTATATGAGCAAGGCCCTGATATATTTAGAGAAGAGACACACAAAAGCAAAATTATATTAGAAGATATCGGGCAGCGGCCTGTCCAAGGTTATCGAGCTGCGAGCTATTCTATAACAGCTAAATCATTATGGGCATTAGATATTTTAGCTGAGCTAGGTTTTGTCTGGGACTCCAGTATTTTTCCTGTTAGACATGATAACTATGGTATGCCGAATAGCCCTGAAAAACCTTATCAGATCAAAACGGATCATGGAATTTTAACGGAATTTCCATTAACGACAGCGAAAGTTATGGGGTTATCTATACCTGCCGCTGGCGGGGGGTATTTTAGACAATACCCCTATTTTGTTTCTAAGTACTTATTTAACCGAGCGAGCCTAAATCAGACGCGGCCACAAATTTTTTACTTACATCCTTGGGAAATAGATCCTGATCAACCGCGAGTAGAAGGCGCCTCTTGGTTTTCTCGATTCAGGCATTATACTAATATTCAACGGTGTTTACCGCGCTTAGAGCGATTGGTTGATGATTTTTCTTTTTCTACGGTAAGTGACAGTTTATTGGGTGTTAATACTAGCCAGACAGTCAATGCTTCAGACTTAGTCAAATAACAGCGATTAAAGGGGTTTCAATGAATGAAAAAAAACTAAATATTCGATGGCATGATCACTTAGTGCAGCGTGGCCAGCGTGCGGATCAAAAATCTCAAAAATCTTGTATGATTTGGTTTACCGGCCTTAGTGGTGCAGGTAAGTCTACCGTTGCCAATGCTTTAGATTGTCTATTGCATGAGCACAATAAACATACGTATTTATTAGATGGCGATAATGTGCGACACGGGCTCAATCGAGACTTAGGCTTTTCAAATGTAGATAGAGTTGAAAACATTCGAAGAATTGGTGAAGTTGGTAAACTCTTTGTGGATGCAGGCTTAATTGTATTATCAGCCTTTATTTCGCCATTCCGATCAGATCGTCAAATGGTGAGAACCTTATTTCCAGCTGGAGAGTTTATTGAGGTGCATATTAGTACCACTCTGGAGGTTTGTGAACAACGTGATCCTAAAGGCCTTTATAAAAAAGCCAGGGCAGGGCAAATTAAGAATTTTACAGGCATAGGTTCAGCTTACGAAGACCCCACTGACCCTGAAATTATAATTGATGCGGGTGAGTTAAAGGTAGATGATGCAGCCCAGAAAATATATCGTTATTTGTGTGATCATGACTACGTGTAGTCTTCCCTTTGTTAGCTGACCAAAAATGGTTAGCGATGAGTACTTGAAAGAAATGGAGTAATTAAAGTCAGTGTTAGATGCTTTATTGGATAAGAAAGGAGGGTTATCTAGGCAGATTGGTAAAGCCAAGAAAGCTGGTGAGCCAATTAATGACTTACTTGAAGAGATGAAACGGGTCTCATTGCAAATCAAGTCGATAAAGTCTGAGTCAAAAGCTAAACGGTCGGAAGAAGGGGCTAGGCAGAATGTTGAGTTGGCTCAAGTGCCTTCTAACCCTAAACTATTCATGCCTCTGATGTCACCTGAGTCTCAAAAAATTGAAGCTGTAGATGTGAAACTATTGGAAGGCAATGAGCATGCATCGGCTTGGGATAGTTATATATCCAATAAAGAGAATGCCTCTATTTATCACCATTGGTCTTTTAAAGACATTATTCACAAAGCCTTTGGGCATTCTACTTTGTATGTTGCAGCTTTTGATCGTTCCGGGGAAATTTGTGGCGTTCTGCCAGCAATTGAGATGAATAGCCGGTTGTTTGGGCACTTTATCGTATCATTGCCTTTCTTCACTTATGGTGGGATGTTAGCTGAAAACGAGGCGATTGAAGAAAAGCTATGTGCGTGTTTGTATGACTATGCCGCGCGCAATAACGTGGAACATGTTGAAATACGTGCGATGTATGCTAGAAAAAACTTTAGTTCTTCAGTTCCCTGTAAGGATAGCAAAGTCTCGATGGTACGTGCTTTACCTGATGATAGTGATCAATTGTGGTCAGATATAGGTACTAAAGTAAGGGCCCAAATCAAAAAATCAAAGCGTTTCCCTCTTACCATTAAATTTGGTAAGGCTGAGTTAATCAATGATTTTTATGCCGTCTTTTCTGAAAATATGCGAGACTTGGGGACCCCTGTTTATTCTAAAGACTTCTTTTTAACGCTGATGAAATCATCGCTTGCTCAACAATTTGATATTGGCGTCGTTTATTTTAAGGGAAAACCAGTCTCATGCTGTTTTTTGATGAAACATCAAAGCATGATGGAAATTCCATGGGCATCAACCTTAAACTCTGTAAATTATATGAATGTTAATATGTTTATGTATTGGGAGGTGCTCGTAAAAGCGATAAAGGATAAATGTGAATTTTTTGACTTTGGACGCTCTACCAAAGATGCAGGTACTTATCGGTTTAAAAAACAATGGGGGGCCTCTCCTCAGCAATTATATTGGTATTATTGGTTGCCTGCTGGAGCAACATTGCCAGAGTTAAATCCAAATAATCCTAAATATAAGTTATTGATTAATGTTTGGCAGCGGCTTCCTGTTTGGGTAACTAAACTGATCGGGCCGCCAGTGGTTAAATATTTGCCATAGTACAAGTGTTTGATTAAACACAGGTCTGATGATCAATGTACTATTCAGAAATATGGTGTTTATAAATTGAAATTTTTTGTCCCTGCTTTAGTAGAAAAAAATGTCTTAGGTTCGCTATCAATTGGGTGTCAATAGATGCCAACCGGTTTCTATTATATTCTCAATAAACGGATACTCGATTTATGAGTAATGAATATACCGTTACACTTCATGCTTTAGAGGATGTGACAAGTTTGGAAGAAGAGTGGTTGAACCTAGAAGCTAGATGCAATTGTTCTTTTTTTCTGTCCTGGGCATGGATCAGCTCATGGGTTAATACCTTTGAACCAGAATGCCACGTGCTAAGAGTTCATTACGCCGGAAATATTGTTTCCTTAGCGCTCTTGACCAAGAGCCGATTTTCAGCTCCTTTCCGCTTTTCTGCTACTCGCCTGCATCTTCATCAAAAAGGGAATGCTATATGTGACCAAGTGTGGACGGAATATAATGGTTTTTTGGTAGAAAGCGCTCACGAGACTAAATCGGTACTAGCTTCAATGGAATTCTTATCTGAACATTTTTCTGATTGGGATGAGTTGGTTATTGGCGCTGTGACGAAAAAAGATGCTGCTTTGCTTCAAAGTACTTCTGGTCTCGAGCGTCATGATTTATGGAGTTCACCATCATATGGTGTGGACTTAAAAAAAATAAGAGATAGCCAGCATGATTACTTAGGTTCATTGTCAAGTAATACGCGTTATCAAATTCGACGCTCTTTTAGGTTGTATGCACAAGAGGGTGAGCTTAGCCTTATACATGCCACTGATATGGATACTGCTCTTGAATATCTCAATGACGTTGCACCTTTGCATCTAAAGCGTTGGGGGGATGGTGTTAGTCAGAGTGGGTTTGCCAATGCAAGTTTTGTAGCATTTCATGAAAATCTAATTAAAATCGCGTGGCCAAAAAAGCAAATTGACTTTATTAAGGTCCAGTGTGGCACGCGGATAGTCGGGTTCTTTTATAACTTTGTTTATCGGGGTAAGGTGTACTTCTATCTAAGTGGTTTAGCCAAAGAAGGTAACTCTAAACTTAAGCCTGGCTTGTGTGGGCATGCATTATCTATTCAATATTACCTAGATTTTGGTCTTAATTATTATGATTTTATGGGAGGAGATGAAAGGTATAAGGCTAATCTAGGTGAGCAGCATGATGAGTTGTTTCAAATAGCGCTTAAACAACCTCTTTTTAAATTTAAAGTGGAGACTTTACTGAGAAAGATAAAGAACTATTAGTTATTTTAGTTTATTGAGCGTTTACTAATTAGACTTCTGTTATTTTAACTCGTTTCAAGTGTTCTAGAAGTGTATAAATCTATCGGCTGGAAGTTATTAATACATTCTTTTTGGTTAGCTCTTAAGTTATATTTTCTATAGGTAAACTATTCCACCGAAACTCGTCTCTCTTTAACTCTTTCTATTTTTTAGCTCTACCTTTCTATGAACTAAAGTGTTTGTATAGCCTTTTATTAACTTTCTTTTTTGGTTGAGGTTTTACACCGTAGCCAATTATTAACTTGTTTGATGTATGACGAGATGCGTGTTGTTATTTTATTCATTCGTAAGCAGGATAATGAGAATTGTTTTTTATAATTTATTGCTTTGCCATGTTAGTTATACTATGAAGTAAAAAAGTAGGAAGATAAGTACCACTGGAACTTTCTCAAAGAAATTGCGTCGGGACGGTTGCTTTGAGCTATAGCCTTAGTTACATTCACCTTACTAAAATAAATGCACAGGGTTAACAGGATGGATTTAAATAAATTTGGGCTTCGTTTACTGAGTAGCTTGCTAATATTAACATTAGTGGCATGTAGCGACCCTGATCAAGAGCAAACCAATGCCGTACACTTGGATCGGGCTGCTGCTTATCAGGAGCAAGGGCAATATAAGGCTGCAATAATTGAATATAAAAACGCTGTAAAGAAGTCAAACGGTGATATAGAAGTCATACATCAGTATGCCAAAATGTTGAATTTATTGGGGCATTATGAGGCCGCTCTGAATTTATTAGAGCAGCCAAAGGGCGTGAAAACTGAAGCATATTACGTGGTATTAATAGAAACTTTTATGGGCATGAATAAATATTTGTCTGCAGAAGCCACATTAAAAGATTTCCTAACTTCAAACTCGAATGAAGTCAAACTACTTGAAGCTGAAATTCAACTCGGATTAGATGAGATAAAAGCTGCGAGTAAATTATATGACCAGATCTTATCTGAAAATAGTTCCGATAACGCGGCTTTACTAGGTAAAGCAAAAATTTTAGTTCATGACGGGGGGACTAATAGGAGTGGAGCGCTTGAATTGCTAAATAAAATTCAAAAGCAAAGTGATTACTATAATAAGGGGCGTATTTTAACCGCTGGCATCCAGCTTGCTCAAAACCAGTTGGAGGCGGCAGAGGAAACTCTGAGTGAGTTGTTATCTAGTTTTTCAAACACCGATATCATGGAACCAGAAAAAGCTTTGGTATTGAAACGTTTAGCTTATGTGTTGACTCGACAAGGCAGAACAAATGAAGCTTATATTTATACTAAATTATTAGCAGAGGCTTTTCCTGGTGCCAATGAAGTACAGGGGAAATATAAAAGTGCGGTTGAGAAGTTTCAGGAGAAAGAGTTAGATGAAGCTAAGAAAATCCTTCTAGCCATCCTGGAAGACTACCCATCGTATAAAAAAGCGACCCAATTGTTAGGTGTAATAAGTTACTTAAATGGCGATAACGAGCTGGCGTCTAAATATTTGTCAGAAAGTGTTGATCCTGAAATCGCTAACCCGGTGGCCAAGCATATTTATGCAGCGACTAACTTAAAATTAAATGATCCAAAAAAAGTATTAGAAATTTTAGAATCCGGTATTGATAAGGCTACTTCTTCTGAAACACTAGCGCTTTATGGCTTAGCTGCTATTTCCGATAAACAGTATGCTAAAGGGGAGTTAGCACTTAAAAGGGCTGTGGAACTAGACCCTTCCAATATTCGTATTCGTTTGGCTTTGGCTAGTTTTTATCGTAACGAGCTCCACAAGGATGCTGACAAAGAATTGGAACAGTTATCGAAAGCTTTTGATCGTGCACCTAAAGATAAGTTTGTATTAAAAGAAATGGTGGGTTACCACTTACGCTTTAACGGAATAGATAAAGCAGCACAATTTATTGATAATGCGTTAAATAAAAATCCTCAAGATTATGCGACAAACTTGATAGCTGGCTTTTTTGCAATGAATCAGGGAAGCTTAGAAAAGGCACTTGGTTTGTATGCTCAGGCGATTAAAGTAACAGGCGACCGTGAAGAGCGTAAGGGAGCTTTGTTTGCCAAAGGGCAAGTTGAAGCTTCTCTAAAACGTTACGCTGAAGCAGAAAAAACATATAAAGTGCTAGTACATGATTTTCCTGAAAGTGAATTGGGTTATAAAGGTCTTCTTTCAGTTTCTACATTAATCAGTGGTGCTGAAACTGCAATCCAAAAGCTAGAGAGTATCGCTAAGAAATCAACTCAACCTACAGCTTATGCAGTGCTAATAAAATCGGTATTGTTAAGAGGTGATATCGATGCGTCCATGGTCTATCTTGAGAAAATTAAGGATATCGATCCTGAAGATAAATCTATTGTAACGCTTAAGTTCACAATTGATTATGCAAAGGCTTATAGGGCTTTGAAGCTTAAAAAGTTTGAAGAGGCGAGAGCACTTATTGCGCCCATTCTAGTTTCTCAACCCGACAACTTAAAGGTACTATCGTTTTTAGTTGATTTGGAATTGAGAGCTGGCAAGCTCAATGAAGCGACAAAAGTACTTGCTCAGCTTGAAAACTTAAGCCCAAGTCTGCCTGCTATTGTGCTGTTAAAAGGTGAGTTGGCGTTCAAGAATAAAGACTTAGAGAAGGCGAAAAATCAATTTTCAAAAGCTTGGGCTAGTTACCCTTCTGAGGTTTCGGGTGAGAAGTTATTTAAGGTTTTGGGAATGTTGAAGCAGAAATCAAATCAGGATGAACATTTGAGTAGTTGGTTAACTAAATTTCCAAATAGTCCTCAAGCAGTGCTTTATCAGGCCGTTAATCATCAGCAGAAAGGTGATCAGTCTAAAGCCATTAGCGGGTATGAAAAAGTACTTAAAGTGGCTCCGAATAATGTGATGGCTCTGAATAATTTAGGTTGGATCTATTTTGAAAAAGGTGATGATACTGCACTTAAACTGTTAAAAAGAGCATCTGAATTAGCACCAGGGAGTGCTGCAGTTTTAGATAGTTATGGGTGGGTACTGGCGAAAACTGGTCAAGTTGATGAGGGACTGGTTTATCTTGAAAAGGCAAATAAACTTTCGCCAGAAACTCAAGAAATTGCTGACCATCTTGCAACAGTGAAAAAAATGTAAGTTTTATAAGAAAACCTCGCTGTCGGCGGGTGTGAGCGAAGAGAATCCCAACAAATGTATTGTTCATTTACAATGTTGGGATTTACTTAGTTTTCCATTAAGTTATTTTTCGCTTGTCTCTCCAGTATTTATACCAAGCTTTTCCGTTAAGTTATACAAAGTTGGACGTGTAATACCGAGAAGTCTTGCAGCTTGAGCCATATTATTTTGTGCCGCTTGTATGGCTTGTGTGATCGCAGATCTTTCAGCATCGTCTCGAATCTTTCGTAAATTCAAAGCTTCTTCTGTATTGGTTGAAGTTTCGCGTAGTTCTAGGTCTTGTGTTGTGACTTTTTTATCATCAGCCATGATAACAGCACGTTTCACCTTGTTAATGACTTCGCGAACATTACCTGGCCAGTTGTAGCTTTTTATGGCTCGCATCGCATCTTCACTAAAAGAAAGGTTAGGTCGATTCATTTTTTGGCAAATGGTTTTTAGTAGTGCTTGTGCAATGATGATTGAGTCTCCTTCTCTATCTCTAAGAGGGGGGATATTTAAGGTGATCTCACTTACTCTGTAATAAAGATCTTCACGAAATAAGCCTTGTTCAATGTGGCTTTGGAGGTTTTGATGGGTCGCGCACACGACACGCACGTCTACAGGTATTACTTTTATACCACCTATTCTTTCAATAACGCGTTCCTGTAAAAAGCGAAGTAGTTTGACTTGGAGTGGTAATGGCATATCTCCTATTTCGTCTAAAAATAATGTACCGCCATGCGCGAGCTCTATTTTTCCCTGTTTCCTTTGCGTGGCACCTGTAAAGGAGCCTTTCTCGTGTCCAAATAACTCACTTTCAAGTAAGTTTTCAGGAATTGCACCACAGTTGATAGCTGAAAATGGCTCATCAGACCTAGAGCTAAGTTGATGAATGGCTTTGGCTAAAACTTCTTTTCCGGTACCTGTTTCTCCAAGCAGCAGCGTAGTCACGTCCGCTGGCGCGATTTTCTCAATCATGCGGCAGATATCTAACATTTTTGGGCTACTGGCAATAACACCTTTTATCGTAGAGGTTGAGTTGCCCGTGCTGAGCTCTTGGTTCTCTCTTTCAAGCTCATAAAGTCTAAAGGCACGGCTAACGATAAAAGAAAGTATATCTGCGTCGAGAGGCTTCTGGAAAAAGTCACAAGCACCAAGACCAATGGCGGTTACTGCATTTTGTTTTTCTTCGCGACCCGTGACCACAATGACTTTTGTGTTAGGTGCCAGTTTTAGAATTTCTTCTAGCGCTTTAAATCCTTCAGTTGCCCCACCGGGGTCGGGCGGTAAACCTAAATCAAGCGTGACTACTTGGGGTTCAATTCTTCGTAGTTGTGATAAGGCTGCTTCACGGTCAGAAGCAATGAAGACTTCCATATCTTCAAAGCACCAACGCATCTGGCTTTGCAGCCCTGGGTCATCTTCAATGATAAGTAGCTTTTTCTTCACAGTTTTGTGTTTCCTTTCAGTTGTTTGTAATAAAGTAGATACTATTTTCCCAGTATTGGTATTTTGAGTGTAAAGCAGGTACCTATTTCTAGTTGGCTGGTGACACTGATGGCACCGCCAATTCTACGTAAGTATTCACGGCTCTGATAAGCCCCTATACCCATTCCTGTTAATCCTTTTGTACTTTTAAAGGGTTTAAATAGCAAATTATTGACGAAATCATCGCTCATTCCGCAGCCGCTATCTTGAACAAATATAAATATATAACCCGGTGCTAGTTTGGTTGTAATGGAAATTTCACCGTCTTTTGGGGTAGCATCTAAAGCATTTTGTACAATATGGCCAATCACCGATTTCAATTGCTCTTTATTTGCGTGTATTTTTAATTCCTTTTCTGGGTATTCAAGTGATGGAATAGGAATTGAGTTTTTATGGGATTCATATACTTCAAGTAATATAGGGCTTAGTTCTATAACCTCTGTTGTTTCATCTTGTGTTGGGTTATGAATTTGATGAAGAAGATGATCCATCTTTTCAACGGTATGGCTAGTTGTACGAATCATATCTTCGATAAATTCTGGGTTTGTTTTATGTCGTTCTGCATTTTTTACTAGCAAAGAGAGTTGCGCAATGATTGTTTTTATATCATGAACTAGAAATGCAGAAGTCTGATTTACCGCTTCAAATTGTCGGGCGGCACCTAAACGTTCTTGAGAATTAGCTTGTTCAAGATAGCTACATGCTTGCTGAGACACTATTTTCAATAAATCGTAGTTTTCCCAGTTTAAATCAAGTGAGGCGATAGGTTCACATAAGAGCACTATACCAACGATATTATTACTCATGCCTAAAGGGATGAGTAACCAGGGTTGTTCTTGTTTGAGTATATCGTCAGGAATCTCAATTAAGTCATATTTCGTTGGGTCGAGCATATATTCATCAAGATTGATGACCCACTCATTATTTTTAAAGTAATTAATAAGGTCAGAATTAGATTCGATAGCTTGGAATTTTTTACTTTTTAGATCCAACTTCCCGCGTAAAACAAAGTGCCCATCTTCGTCTTTCCCCCAAATGGCTCCAGAGCGGCTACCTACAAGATCACCCAGTATTTTGATGATCTCCGTCGGAAGTTCATTTTGTTCAGTGACGTTTATTTTGCTATGGGTGTTTGTTAGTGCGTCGGTGCTTTTGATCCATTCGTCTCGATAGTCATATTTGTAATCGAAAAAATTCTTGCTAATAAAAACCATGATCTTAGCGCGTATGATAGGTGAGCTAACAAGGATAACTAGGATGAGAATACCTAGGAAAATAAATAAAACACGTAAGGCTTCGCCCCAGGAGCCGCCGAAGATACTTATATAATAACCGCCGGCAGAAATTATTAATAAGTAAATACCTGCGATAATGAGAGTGGTTGAATGAAATATCATCTGCCGAGAGACATGCATGCCAATGGGCTGTTTTCGGCTATTAATCATAGTGAGCGCAATGAGTGGTGCTGCTAGCGTGTTTATGGCGCCTCGTGAATCCCACAGAGCTGTAGACATTTGTTGGAATAAAAGGGCGTCTGAATACATTAAAAAATCATAAAAAAACAACGAAGCCATTGCAATGGTTAGATATTTTATGCCTGACCGACTAAAGATGCTCGCATTTTGCCAAACCTGTTCAAGTAGAAGTAGGCCAACAACAGAGATACTCACTTGTAGAATAAGTGTTGTATAGCCTGAAATAAGCTGGTTGGCGGTAACTCCTTGATAGATCGTGATTGCTAGCATAAAGGCTAGTAATACTAAAATGCCAGCCGTGCTGTAGAGCCGATGTTTCCCGATTGATTTTCCAGGGATGAACTGTATTCCAAGTAAGGCGTATAACACGCCAAACCAGGCGGTGTTTCGAATAAGCTCAAAGGTGTAGCGCACATAAAAAGGTACATTGACATCAAAGCCTTGCAAGGCGAGTACCGCTAACCAAACCGCTGATAATAACGATGCGACAAAAAGAGTTCTATCCGTTGCTCTTCTCAAATGCTGACTGGCAATATAGATGGATAGCAACAGGTAAGCGGCTGCACCTAAGCTATGGCTAACCGTGAGAAAATTAATTTCCATTATAAAGGGAGCCTTTGCTCGCTAATGGTTCGGAATATATAAAGAAGAGTTGCAGTGATGAATTGTGCCATTAATTTAAGTTTACTACTAAGTGGGATTGTTTTTGGAGAATAATTTAAGTGTAGCAGAGTTTGTATATTTGTTTGATGCAAAAAAAAGGCCGAATTCGCAAAGGGGGCGAATTCGGCAATAAGTGCGAGTAATATCCATGAAAGTCTTTCAATACTGGTAACGGCACTTCGATAACCAGTACTAATAAGTATTAGCCAAGTTGATCAAAATACAACCTAATATGTCCGTTTTCTAATGATATTTTAATCTAAGTATAAGGTTGTTCATGCTTTGAGCTAGGCGTTATCTACGATTTCTTTACTCATTCACCCTATACTTAGTAAATCGTGATGGTAAAAAATACTTTTGACTAAGTATATATGCATTTTTATTAATACTTTATACGGGCTTACTTAATATAATTTCGTGTGTTTTAACACCATCTCTACCTGAAACCTTAACTTCATACATCATTTTATCAGCTTCGGCGAGTAAGTGTTCGACAACATGTTCAGGTTTTCCTGTGTAGGCTTTTGAATGTTTTAAGTTGATTAAACCAAAGCTCGCGGTAATGTTAATCTCATTATTGTTTACTTCTATAGAGATGTTTTTAAGCGCATTACAAAGTCTTGTTGCGAGTGAATGTGCGAATTTTATATCTGTCGCATGTAATAAGATGACAAACTCTTCTCCGCCATATCTGCATATCAATTCGCCATGTCTGCAGGTTTCTTTGCAGATGTTTGCAACGGCTTTTAGAACTAAATCTCCAGCAGCGTGGCCATATTTATCGTTTACGTCTTTAAAGTGGTCTAAGTCAAATAATAATAATGATACAGGGCGCTGATGCCGAATAGCCAGTGCAACTTCATTGATTGCTCTTTCAGTGAAAGCTCGCCGGTTAAGTAATGACGTAAGGTAATCTTCTTGTGCTAGTTTCTCTAGCTTATTTTGGCTGGATTGTAGTTCTGCTGTACGGATGAGTACCTTGGACTCAAGTTGGTGTGTAAGTGTGTTTAATGCAATTTGCTGTTGCCAATCTTGCACTAAGTAAATAATTAAGGAAGATAGGGTGAATAGTGCCAATCCCCATTGGCCTGTATGTCCAATCCAAGTGATGAATCCATGGGCGCTTAGCATGTCGAGTAATAATGAAATAAATAATGCAAAAATGCCAAAAGTCATTAAGCTCCCAGTGATGCCGTGTTGGTAAAACCGTTTTGTACAGCCAGTTAGCAAAGCAAGTACTAAAATAATAAAGAGTACGTCAAAGTAAGGGTAGGCATTAACGAAGTTGAATGAAGTGAACATAGATAGCCCAGCAACGCCTAAGCTAAAGACTAGAGTGATGGTTAATACGATACGAGCGATTACTGGCGGCTTTTCTTTTAGCCAAGCCAAAATAATAACGGACAAAAATGCTGGAATTAGAAAGTAGCAAAATGCGGCAATATAGCGCCAAAATAAAGGTTCAAATAAAACGGTTTGGCTAAGCTCATTCTCTGAAAACATCATGAGTGCAATGTTAAAAGATAGTAAGCCGGTTGAAATAGCAACGGCCTTGTCTTTCTTAATGGTACCCATGACGGTGCTGATAATTCCGACTAATAGTACAAATAGAATGAGCGATAAACCGGTAAGCCCTGCTTTATAAACCTGATTGAGTAAATCGAACCGGTTTCCGATAGTTGCTTTTCCAGAAAGTCCTATTGAGGGGTAGTCTGAGGCGATACGAAAATATAAAGTATGTTGTTCATAATTGTCTGGTAAATGAAATGCATGCCAGGGCCACCCTTCAAAGCGGCTATTGCCTTGGGTATCAATCTTACCGAAGTGATAAATTTTTTGTTGATTGTGAAAGGCTTCAAAGGTGAGGTCGACAGCGTTGATGAATAAATATGGGTCTCGCCAATTTCCAGATGGTAAGTCGGTTTTTACCCATACAATGTTTTCACCTTGTCGGTTTGGCATATTTTCGGGGAAGTCGATTATTGACCACTCTACCTGTTGGTATTGCCATTGATTTGATGCTTGGTCTCTGGGTAGGTCTCCCCAATAATAGAACCAATTTCCTCTGAGTGTTTGAGGGGCGGTGTCTTGTTGTTCGGTCAATGCGTAGCTTGAGCTAGAAAAAATCAAGCATAATAATATTGCGATAGTAGTTTTAGGATGAAAAAAAATCATTGATGTAGGTTGTTCACTTTAAGTTCTTATTTGTATACGTGATGAGGTGCGGCCTTATTATAGCAGTACAATTTATTGAATATTTGGATTATTAATTAAATGTTTGTACTTACGGATATATATGCGTTCTCTGCATAATTATACGGAAGATGTATAAAGCAGTGTAGGGAAAAAAATGAATGATTGGCATTTTGCTCGTCCAGAACTTTCATCCAAATGATTAAAAATATTTGAAGTGAGGATTACTTCGAATATTGATTAAATTGCTTCGCGTCGAAAAGGCAAAATTTAGCGACCTTGCATCAGAGGTTCAGATGAATGGTTATGTGCCAATTTATACAAGCTTGCGGCCAAAAAACATGCACTCTCCACATAAAAATTTAATTGGTTCGACTATGTTACTGACAATTATATTCTGTAAAAATTTAAAGTAAGAATAGTTTTAAATGGGAATAGTTCTTTGTGCTTGAAAGAAAGGACTTCAATTAGTTGTTCAATTACATTGAAGCTCATTTCCAATCAATTCAATACAATGATCTATATGTGTAATTAATTTATCATTAAATTGCTCAGTCAGTGAAACTAGTAGTCTGCGACCATCTTTAGAATCATCATTTTTTTCAATTATACCATCCTTGATCAAACCATTTATTCTGTTGTTAATGGTTGACTTAGCTGAATCTGTTTCTAAATATAGGTCGGACACTGGAACTTTCCAACCCTCAAGTTGTGCTTTAGCGACTGAAAAAATTAGAATCCAACTTAAATCTTCACCATTCGTTGTTTTAGCGACATCCTTCCTTTTTTTATATTCGATTAAAAAGAAATTTACATAGGCATGCCGAGTCATTATAGAGTTAGTAGGGGAACTAGGTTTAAATGCATCTATTTGTGAAATGATAGCGGTTGTGTATTCACATAGTTTAGTGAGTAATGATGAATAATCGATAATATCGCTCTGAATGGGCGTTGATATTGAGCTTGAAATTTTGATTAACTTGCTTTCAAAAAATGAAGTTAATCGATTTATTCCCAAAAGCTGTGAGTTTACGTATGCAGCTAATAACTTTAAATTAATAGGCTTAACAAAACAGTTATTGGCCCCTAAATTTAGTCTTGAGATTATTTCTTGTTCATTTAGATGGCCACTGAGAAAAATGAATGGTATTACACTTAGAGCAGAATTTGTTTGCTTGAGGGTATTAAAAAGCTCATCTCCGTTCATATCTGGCATCCGAACATCACAAATAATCAAATCTGGAGGCGAGGCTTTTATTAATTTCAGCCCTATTGAACCGTTATCAGCCTCTATGACCTCATGGCCTTCCATTTTAAGGTATTCGCAGATGACTTCACGAAGTAAGTCTTCATCATCAATAACGATAATTTTCAATTATATTCCTTGTCTTTTTTGGACTGGTAGAGTTTTATTGTTGTAGGTTGTTGTTTTTTAGGAGACTTTTCAAGAAAAACTTGGTACGAAATTGGGACGTAAAATTCTGTTTAAAAATAATTGAAGCGCTATGTTTTGAATATTCGGCTACAGCTATAATTTATAAAACCTTTGGCATTCAGTTGCTTATCTAAGTTTAAAACATGTTTTTGTTCTACCGTCATTCCAAGGTCATCTACAGCTCTATGTATACCTTTATTCTTAAGTTGGCTATTTTCCTGATCTATATAGGTCGTTGAGATTGACTTAAACGTTTATACAGGGGCTATTAAGTGAAAAAACTACTTCGCGTTAATAACAACTTAATCAACTGCTAATCGTATCCATAATGTCGTTCAAGTGATCAATACATAATAGCAGCCTATTGGTCTTTCGGTATGATGATATCGTGTATCTTTCTAAAAGATGGCTTAAAACGGGGAGGATTTAGTCAAGAGGCTGGCAATAACTTTTTTCGGAATTCGAATGATAGTTACTATTCTTTACAGGTTTCTGTTGTGCGCAAGAACTTAAGTATGGCTAGCAGAGATAATTCAGCGAATTGAATGAAAATGTTGATAAGGTATGCTTTGTCAAGGAGAGGACAAAGTACTTATAGATACCAGTATATCTATAATAAATTACATCAAACTAACCCACAGTTTAGCACTGCCCGACAAGCATGCCGATAATTAAAAGCTTTTGGCAGTATAGAAAAACGTTAGACTGATGAAAAAAGATAACAATGTATGCATTATTTCTATTTGTTCTTTCACCATTAGAAGGTACTGCGGAGGTGGTCACAATGGAGGTAACAATTGGCAATCTATATTATACCCTTTCAAACTTCTTCCCCCATTAAATATAAGTTCAGGTTTAATCGTGTAAGCCATGAACTTAACCTGGTGGTTGGCCTCTTAAATTCGCACTAAATTAGAAATTTAGATATAAGAGTGTATTTAAATAAACGTTCTTATTTGTTCGTTATAAAGAATCAATGTTTAAAGAAGTTAAGATCATAATTGCTTTTGCAATTCTATTACTCGTTCTATCGGTATGTTCAACACTCCCACTAACAGCGTTCAAAATGATACAAGTGTGTTCATACGTGGCATCAAATAGTGCTGATTCTTCATTTTCTTTTAGTTTATGGGATAGCTTTGCGAATATTTCGCTCAGAGATAAATACAGGGCAAAGATAGACTGTTTAATTTTACTGGAGCAGCTAATTCGTAGTGTTAGGCTTGCTGGGCGTTGGTCATTTTCTGGAATGAATTGTAGGTAAGAGCATGTTGGCTCATTTTGTATGCTGGCTAAGTTAGATATTATCCCACTTATTGTTTTCTGATTGAGTTTATCATTAAGTGTCTCTGTTTTTAGACCCTCTAAAGAAGCAACTAAGGCAAGTGATTCTTTATGGTTAGGCTCACCACAATAGCTTGCTAAGTAATTAATAATAGCCGATTTTTGGTTTAAAATACTTAGCTGGCTAGCGAAATTTGCTAATAGCAAGGGGGTTGAGAGAGGGATAGAAAATTGTGCGCCTTCGATTTCATCATCCCATTGATGCTCTGCTATGAGCCTGCGTTGCTCAGTTAGCCTCTTTGTTACTTCAAGCGCATAAGTTTGTTTCTCTATTGATATGATCTGATCTTCTTTTTCTTTCTTTAGTTGTGCATTCTTGAGTGTAATAAAATGCTCTATTAGTTTCGCTGGTTGGTATGCAAAGTGTGTAAGGGCATGAAACGGGATGTCGAGTAAATTACCGTTTAATTGTAGTTCTTTGAGTTGTTTTAATTTGTTAATACTAAACGGCAAGTCTTCTAGATTATTAAAACTTAAGTCTAAGACCATCAGTTGGCGTAACTCGCCTATTGTTTCTGGTACTTGGTGTAACTCATTCTCACTGAGTCGAAATGTCTTCAGTTTACTGTGTAAGCTTAAGTTTTCTGGTAGTAGTTTTAGTTGGTTGGAACAACAGTCTAAGTATTCTAAGTGTATTAGTTTCGTAAAGGTCTTAGGTAAGTATTTTAACCGGTTATAGGCTAAATCTAAATGTTTCAACTGGCTTAGGTTGCCTATCGTTAACGGTAGTTCTGTAAGTAAATTCCCCGCAAGATCCAAGACCCTTAAGTTAGTTAGGCGATTAATATCATCAGGTAGGGTTTCTAGTTCATTTCCTGAGAGACTTAAGTCGGTAAGATGAGTGAGTTCGAATAGTTTTTCAGGCAAGCGTTTGAGGCCGAGATAATTCAGAAAAAGTGCGGTCTCCCCAGAAAGGAACGCATCGTCAATCAACTGATTAACCTGTGAATTAGACTCCATACTGGTAATGATAAACCTCCTTTAAAACTAGAGCTCTAGTTTGTTAAATTGCACTCATGAGTATGGATGATTGCACTGAAATTGCGTGCTTTATTTACAAAAAAACCAGATAAGTTGCCATATATAACTAAACTTAAAAGTTAGGAGAAGTAGAATCTAGAGACTTGTTAATTATTGAATTGAATCTAATGGGCAATGGGGTATGAAATACTAGCCATGAAAAAACATGTGGTTCGAAAAGGTTATATTACACAAGGAAGCAATAAAAAGCAGGTACCTGTTGAGGCGCTTGAAATTGGTATGTTTATCAGTGAGCTTGATCGGCCGTGGCTAGATACACCGTTCCTAATGCAGGGTTTCGTTATTGAGACTGTGGAACATATCAACCTAGTACAAGAGTTTTGCACCTTTGTGTATATCGATGCTGTTCAGCAAGTGTACGTGCCACCGGAAGAACGAGCGGTCTCAACACAACAAAGGCATAAACGTTATATTCATAAAGTTTCAGTCGAAAATGAACATGCTGCTGCGAGTGGGGTGTATAAGCAGGCCTCTAGTTTAACAAAAAGTGTGTTGGATGAGGTGCGCTTAGGTAATGCCTTTGATGTGGATAAGGCAAAGCAGACGGTAGCTGAATGTGTTGAGAGTATATTACGTAACCCTGATGCCTTGATGTGGTTAGGTAAAATTCGTAATGTTGATAGCCATGTAGCTGATCATAGCTTAAATGTAGCGATTGTCGCCGTGGCCTTTGGGCGTTATCTACAATTAGAAGAAGAGGAGCTTAAGGATATTGGATTATGTGGCCTTCTGCATGATATTGGTAAAATGAAAATTCCTCCTGAAATTTTAAAAAAAGGCAATAACTTAACTCAGCAAGAAGACGCGGAGTTAAGAAAGCATCCACTTCATGGGCGTAATATTCTAATGTCAAACCGTTCATTATTTAGTGGGGCGACAGATGTTGCACACTGTCATCATGAGCATTTGGATGGCAGTGGGTACCCAAGAGGACTTAAAGAGACTGGTATTTCCTTTTATACCCGTATTATCACCATTGTTGATCTCTATGATAATTTTACGACTGGTCATGCAGGTAGACCGCCAAAATCATCACTAGCGGCAATGCGTCACTTATATTCCTTGCGCGGTAAGCATTATGATGATCAATTAGTTCTGCAGTTTATTCAATGTATCGGGCTATATCCTCCGGGCAGTATTGTTGAACTTCGTAATGGTGAGATTGGTATTGTCATCTCAACCAATCATAAGAATCGTCGCTTACCAAAAGTTTTACTGCAATTAGACTCAAATAAGCAGAAATGTAAAAGTCGAATTATCAATTTAGGTAATGAAAAGCAGCAGGGACAAGATCAAGAATATTTAATCAAAGATGTGTTGATTAACGGTAGTTATGACATTGATATTAATGAGCATATCAATAAAGGTTTAGTGTTTAGTTAATTCTAGGGAAGGACTTAAACTGATGTGAAGACTAAAAGACTGCTTTCCATTGCTCATTTATTCTGGCTCTCTCACTCGAGATTCTAATTTTAGCGATTATTTACATCTCTGTGGATGTGAATTTAGGTAATTGTTGAGTGAAAAATAGTCTATTTGTTGGTTGTTCGTGGTTAGTTTTTGGTTTACAACTATACTATTCTTGAAGGCATGTTTGATCAGTATTGCATAGCTGATATTTAATGAAAACTACTGAATCCTTCACTGCTTCGGAGGTTTTAATGTCGCAAACAATTGTATATTTGCTTGATGATGAACCAGAATTAGTTGATCTCTTAAGTGATGTGGTTGAAATGGCTGGTCTAAAACCAAACGGTTTTACCAGAGCAAGCCATTTTTTTGAGCAGGTTACAATATTTGAATTATCATCAATTTTAGTTCTTGATTTGAATATGCCAGAGATGGATGGTATTGAAGTCATGAGACGTTTGTCTTCAATGGACTCTTCTCCAGCTCTAATCCTTATGAGCGGCCATGATTCTGGTGTACTCCATTCAGCAGAAAAGTTGGGTCGAGCTCATAACCTAGAAATTGTAGCTTCGTTGAATAAACCGATATTACTTGATGAATTTCAGAAAATACTCGCGCGTCATGCATCTAAGGTAGAAATCCAAAAGCCGCTTGATACTTCGTCGGTTGATGACGAAATTAGTGTGGCTGAACTTCAACAGGCTATACAGCATGATGAGCTAATACTTTATTACCAGCCTCAAATCGACATAGCATCAGGGCAACTTCTCGGGGTTGAAGCGCTCGTGCGTTGGCTGCACCCTCAGCGCGGTATGATAAGTCCTGATTGTTTTATTTCTTTGGCTGAACAAAATGGCCTTATTGGTGAGCTGACACACTGGGTGATTGAGCAAGCAGTTGAGCAAGAACAGCAATGGCAAAACATAGGGTTAAAAATAGCCGTTTCAGTAAACATATCTGCAGTAGATATTACCAGTTTGACCCTTCCGGAGCATTTGTCCGAGTTATTAGCAGAGAAGAAACTTGACCCGACCCACATTACTCTGGAAGTAACTGAGGGGGCTTTAATGGGGGAATTGGTTACCTCTCTTGATATTCTCACAAGGTTACGTTTGAAAGGAATTGGTCTTTCTATCGATGATTTTGGAACAGGTTATTCGTCTCTTTCCCAGTTACATCGTGTTCCCTTTAGTGAATTAAAAATAGATCAGAGTTTTGTTTCTAATATGACCGAAGATGATGAAGCTCTGGCAATAGTTAAAACCTGCATTATTTTGGGGCACGAATTGAAAATGAAAATTGTGGCCGAAGGTGTTGAGACTGCTGAGCAATTGGAACTATTGAGACAAATGAATTGTGATATTGCTCAAGGGTACTTTATAAGTCGACCAATACCTGCAGATCAGATCTCAAAAAAATACGTTAATTAGCGATCTAACTTTAACGTATTTGAAATACAACTAACTACTAAACTCTTTAAAAATGATTCGCCATTTACTCTCCGGTGGCGATGAAGGAAGGTTAGTGATATGAACGAGAACTCATTCTTTAATTATGACCAGTTCATGCCGCACGGGATGTGTTATTTATGGCAGCCGGATATTCTATGGGCCTCGGTTGTATCAGATGTAATAACCGCTTTAGCATATTATTCGATCACAGCAGCGGTGATAGTTTTTGTCAAAAAGCGAAAAGATCTGCCTTATCCATGGTTCTTTATTTTAGCGGGCTCTATTATCTTTATGGCCTGTGGAACTACTCACTTGATTAGCGCGGTAGTCATTTGGGAGCCAATTTATGGTATATCCGCTATCTCAAAATCTATTACCGCCATCAGTTCTTTGGCAACTGGTATCTTAATTTGGTTTGTGTTGCCTTTCTTTTTATCACTGAAAAGCCCTTCAGTTTTAGAGCAAGTTGTGCTTAAGCGAACTGAAGAACTTGCCAATAGTAATGACTTATTAAACAACGAAGTAGCGGTACATAAACAAGCGAGAGAGCAGCTTGTACTACTGAAAAACTATATGCGTAATATCATCGATTCTATGCCTTCAGTTTTGATTGGTGTCGATTTAGATAGCAAAGTTATTCAGTGGAATTATGAGGCTGAACAAGTAACCGGTATTTCGACAGAAGATGCGACAGGACAACAACTCGCAGATGCTTTTCCTTCTTTATTATGCGAGTTACCCAAGGTTGAGAAAGCCATCAAAACCCGTCAACTACAAAATGAGGTCAAACGACCTCGCAAACAAGATGGCATTCTGCGTTATGAAGATATAACAATTTACCCTTTAGTCACTAATGGTATAGAGGGGGCAGTGATTCGTTTAGATGATGTTACTGAACAAGTACGTATGGAAGAAATGATGATCCAGAGTGAAAAAATGCTCTCTGTTGGCGGGTTAGCCGCAGGTATGGCTCATGAGATCAATAACCCGCTTGCTGGCATGATGCAAACTGCAGTCGTTATGAAAAACCGGCTAAGTAGTAAAGATATGCCGGCAAATATAGCTGCCGCTGAAGAGTCTGGCACTCACTTGGAGGCAATACATAATTATATGGAAGCAAGAGGAATACTCCGAATGGTTTCTGATATCAATAAATCAGGACAACGAGTGGCAAACATCGTAGATAATATGCTCAGTTTCGCTCGAAAAAATGACTCAGTGTATTCATCTCAGAACCTAAACGAACTAATGGACAAAACACTGGATCTTGCCGCTACCGACTATGACTTAAAAAAACAGTATGATTTTAAAACTATGAATATAGTTAAAAGCTATGAAGAATCAATGCCGCTCGTACCCTGCGAATCGGCAAAAATTCAACAAGTGTTACTCAACATATTACGCAATGGCGCTCAGGCTATGCAAAGCGCAGGCTCTGAAAATGCTACTTTCACACTACTAACCCGTTACGAAGCTGATAGAGACGTGGCTTGTTTGGAGATTAAAGACAATGGCCCTGGTATGGACGAGACTACGCGTAAACGCGTGTTCGAACCTTTCTTTACTACAAAGCCAATAGGGGAAGGGACGGGCTTGGGACTAAGTGTTTCCTATTTCATTATTACTGAAAATCATGGAGGAGAACTGAGTGTTGTGTCTGAATTAGGTAAAGGAACCTCATTTTATATTCGTTTACCTCTAAGCGGAGCGGAGAAGGTTGCGTGAAAGACATTCTGATTTTGGATGATGAACAAACTGTACGCCAAAGCTTTGTAGACTTTTTTGAAGATCAAATGTGGCAAACAGTGCAGGCTAAATCCGGTGAGGAGGCTTTGGAACTGCTAGAAAAAGGAGCTCATCCTAAAGCTGCTATTGTTGATATACGCCTGCCGGGAATGGATGGGGATGCATTTATTCGAGAGGTGTGCAGTAGAAAATACGTTATGTCTATTGTTGTTTGCACTGGGTCTCCTGAGTATGAAATTCCTGATGACTTGAAGGCATTATTGTGTGTTTCAAACCGAGTATTCAGAAAGCCAGTTGCAGATTTCAATGCCCTTGAAGTCGAGCTAATTTCTACGGCTAATAATATGATGAAGGAGGCTGGTAGTGAATAACCCAAACGGTCTTAAAACTATTCTGATAATTGATGACGAAGAGATTATTCGGCAGAGTTTTTGTGATCAGTTAGAAGATTTGGGTTATCAGGTTATGGTTGCTGAGAATGGGTGTGTGGGGGTCGAAATACTGAAAAATGAAGCGCTTGATTTAATCCTAACTGACTTGCGGATGCCAGAAATGGGCGGACTTGAAGTCATTCAGCAAAGTAAAGAAATCAAGCCAGATATCCCTATCATCGTTATTTCTGGCGCAGGGCGAATTGATGATGCTGTAGAAGCTTTATTGAAG
>ENA-OSET01001744-OSET01001744.1-sediment-metagenome-genome-assembly--contig:-NODE-1744-length-22104-cov-4.039633_pt1 | contig 22104 bp, 26 predicted proteins | sample MGYA00237882_ERZ534229 | MGnify/ENA primary metagenome ERZ534229 (study PRJEB26408, sample SAMN06266212) | sediment metagenome | isolation source: Hudson Canyon methane seep mesocosm | place... | reverse complement strand
TTACCTGCGTTATTGAACTTGACTCAATTGACAATAGAGCAGTTTATGCAAGAAGACACTCTGCTGACTTCTCAGCAGCAAATTCAGATACTGCAAAACGGTTTAAGGTTATCCAACGATGAGGCATTTGGCTTACGATTAGGCAGCAGACTGACCCCGCCGACTCATGGCGCGATGGGCTTTCTCGCCAATAGTAGTCCCAATTTGTTAACGGCTTTAAAAGCCTTTCAAACCTACACCCCTACTCGAATGTTTTTTACTCGACTGGAGTTAATTACTAACCAAGACTGGTTGGAGTGTTACTATTATATCGATTCAGATGTGAGCGCCGATATTCGTCGCTGCTTATCTGAAGCCTCCTCTATGAGTTTTTTTGAATGCGCTGAGTTTATCGTGGGGCGACCTTTAGATGAGGCAGAATCAAGCTTTTCGCATCTTGAACCAAGTTACAGTCAGAGTTACTCAAACTACCTACCAGGCCAATTCGAATTTTCAAGGCCACACAACATGGTTAGAATTCCGATGGATCTTTGCCTAGTACCTAATGTCTCAGCCAACCACGAAAACTATATATTGGCCCTCCGTCAATGTGAAATAATGTTGGCAGAGCTGCACTCCAATAAGGGCACCTGTAAATACCAGATACAGAAAATGATGCTTTCTCATCCTCCAGGAGTTTTGTGTGAAGAAGAAGCAGCGGCAGCGCTATTTATAAGTAAACGCACCTTGGCCCGAAGACTTGGGCTTGAAGGCACAGGCTTTCGCCAAATTCGAGATGATATTTTGTCGCAACAAGCCAGCGGCTATTTGCGTGACAGCCACATGTCAGTAGAGGCGATTGCGGCCTTGCTCAATTATCACGATACAGCCAACTTTCGGCGCGCATTCAAACGATGGTTTCAGCTATCGCCAGATCAATACCGGCAACGAGTGAGTAACGAGTGAAACGGCCTCACACTAAAAGATTGGACTTTCGTCTTACAGTCAAAAAACGTAAAGAGGTATAGAATGAACGCTGAGATAAAAGACAAGAAGAAGTACCTCTTGCACTGGATGTATGACTTCATTGAGGATGATGATGAGCCGGCATACTTAAAAGAGCATGTTGAAGAGTGCGATCAGATTCTCACCTCTTTTATCAATAAGGTCGCTAGTAATAGCAGCTCAGATTTTTTATGGGTTTCTGCCCAAGTAGAATCATTGGTACAAAAGTTAAACGAGCTAAATTTCAAGCTCGACCATCAACTAATTGAAACGGATCAACGTGAAGATATTTGTGCGCTTATAGAACTTGTATTTCAAAATGAGGGGCATGAATACAAAGAAGATATTACCGAAGCGTGGCGAGAGTGGTGAGCCGATAGGTGACAGAAAGCAAGGGAGGTGATCATGAGTGAAAACGAGAAATTAAACTACGTTGAGTTTCCATCAAAGGACATTAACGCTACGAAAGCGTTCTTCGCCGCTGCATTTTATTGGACTTTCAATGACTACGGCCCAGATTATACGGCCTTTTCGGGACAAGGTTTAGATGGTGGATTTTATAAAAGTGACCTCAATGCAACAACAGAAAATGGCTCTGCTTTATTAGTATTTTATAGTGATAATTTAGAAGATACCTTGAGTAGGGTGCAGCATGCTGGCGCTGAGATCATAAAAGCCATTTTTAGCTTTCCAGGCGGAAGAAGGTTTCATTTTGCAGAACCAAGTGGCAACGAATTTGCTGTGTGGTCAGATACATAGAGGCGGAATGGATTTTCATGACCCATTCTACGTTTAAGTTTCGTACAAGCTAAATGCGCTAGAAAAAATATTTATTGTTGTTTCAATGTTGTTTTTAAATCTGCAAGACGTTAGCGTATTGTTATCAGAAACAGACTTGAATTAAGGGAACAACATGAATCAGTACATAATAATATATTTAGGTGGCGACCAACCTGCGAGTCCTGATGAAGGACGGCAACATTTTGCAAAGTATCAAAAATGGCTTACCTCTCTTGGTGACGCTGTGTTGAACCCCATGGTGCCCTTTAAAAATAATCACACAATAAACTCTGATGGTTCAAGCTCTGCAGGTAGTTCTGTGGCTATGAGTGGGCATACCCTTATTGAGGCTGAGTCGATTGAAGAGGCAATTACTATCTCTAAGGCTTGTCCCTTTTTAGATATTAATGGCACTATTGAAGTGGCAGAACTGGTCCAAATGTCTTAATTACTGCTTATCCAGATAATGCACAATAGTGAGAAAATAATGGCGTTTACACGTATATCGGTCGAAGAAGCAAAAGTACTGATTGAAAAAACAGATGTGACCTTAGCGGATGTGAGAGATGCTGCTTCATTTTCAGCGGCGAATATTCCTAATTCTTTACTCGTTTCGAATGATACGGTAAATGATTTTTTAGCAACATCAGATAAAGAAAAGCCGCTTATAATTTATTGCTATCACGGTAATTCAAGCCAGGGTGCAGCGGACTATTTTTCTGAACAAGGGTTTAAAGAAGTATATAGCCTGGATGGCGGGTTTGAAGAATGGCGTTTGAAGCCTTAAGGTTATAGTGTTTGCAGAATAAGTTGGGGGACGGTTTCGCGATGAAAAAATTGGTTTGTATGCTTCTTATGGTCTTTTTAGCAGCGTGTGCGACGAAAGAAAAACCACGATATCAATGGATGAACCCAGAAGGGCGAGTTGCCACTAATCTTGAATTAGCTAATGTTAGAGATGTTTGTGAATATGATAAAAAAATGCAAGCTGCTGAAGATTTAATGGGGCAAGCTGAGTCGGTCGGAGATTACGATAGAGAGATAGGCTCTCATATTTCGTCAAATTATGTAGATCAAGCCTCAAATTTAATGCGTGATGCTATGCGGTGCATACAGATAGAGGGATTCTCAACGCGAAAAATAGTTGTTCCGGATCCATGAGTTAAGTTTAAACCAAGATAACAGGCTTCTTTTTAGATGAAAAAAAGCGATAAAAAAATTGATAACACACTTCGTTTGGCACTGACAGAAGTCTGTGAAATGGCCTTGGAAGAAGTCTCAGGCTTTCAATGGTTGACACACATTGTACATTTTCCAGCATTTCCTTCGTCTCTTTCAATTATATGCGTGTTTGAAACTAACAAGGCATTAGAAGAGGCAAATTGCTCAGGCCAACTAAGTATTTTCGAACGCCTTACTCAAGATGCATTCCAGAGGCATGGCATTGCGATTAAACATATTAAACAGCATATTTATTTTGATACTGAAGAGAATTGCGAACAACAACACGCAGGTAAGTGGAAGGATCGCTTCCAGTCACCCCGTCTCTGACAGACCCTATCGGGGTGCCATTCTTAAAGCTGAATCGATACGAATCACTTCTCCGTTGAGGATCGGGTTTTCAACCATTTCTTTCACGATTCGAGCATATTCATAAGGTTGACCTAAACGTTGAGGGAAAGGCAAGGTTGCTGCTAAGCTCTCTTGAGCAGCTTCGGGTAATGCCGCTAGCATCGGAGTCATAAATAAACCGGGGGCAATGGCAAGTACGCGAATACCATAGCGTGCTAGTTCTCGGGCAGCAGGTAGCGTCATGGCAACAATACCGCCTTTAGATGCGGAGTAAGCTGCTTGACCAATTTGTCCTTCGTAAGCCGCGACAGAGGCAGTGGATATGATGACGCCTCTTTCTCCATCAGTGTTTGGTTCTCTCTCTTGCATCTGTTCTGCTGCTAAACGCAAGATGTTAAAACTGCCAGATAGATTGACAGCAATCACCTTGTTAAAGAAATCTAAGGGCATGGTGCCCTCTTTACCCAATATTTTGGATGGTACGCCAATTCCAGCGCAATTGACGGCAATGCCACAACTTCCATGGGCTTTTTTAGCCTGCTCAAAAGCAGCCACTGCACTGTCTGAACTGGTGACATCACAGCTAATGGCTAAACCGCCTATTTCCGCAGCTACTTGTTCAGCTTTTTCGAGTTGAACATCGAAAATTGTAACCTTAGCGCCATGTTTGGCTAATAATCTGGCAGTTGCTTCGCCTAATCCTGACGCGCCACCAGTCACAATTGCAGGTACACCTTCTAAATTCATTTTTGCTTCCTCGAGTAGTTGAAGTTTTTAAGAAGCATAGCAAAATAAAGTAAACTACTGGTAATTAGTGGCTGATGAGATACCTACAATTGGGAGTATTGAGGTTTTTGTCGATAAGAATGACCGTTATTTTATATAATAGCGGCTTAATCTTAATTCGATTTCACTATGTGAGGGGTTTTGTTCCAGCCATAAATAAAATCGGGGATTTTACTGATTGGGATCGGTTTTGAATAGAAGAAGCCTTGTGCATAACCGCAACCTAGTTCAACTAATGTTTCTTCCTGCTTTTTCGCTTCAATACCTTCGGCTAATACTTCAATAGATAAACTATCTGCCAAGGTGATAATACTTTTGACCAGGGCTTGGTCAGAACTACTATTGATAATTTCATTAACAAACATGCGGTCAATTTTGATTTTGGATAAAATATGACTAAATTTCTGAATATATCCCAGAGAAGAATAACCGGTACCAAAATCATCAATGCTGAAATGTAGTCCAGATTTAAGTAACTGATTAATGCCTTTCATCACGATCGGGTCATTATCTAGCATTAAGCGTTCAGTAACTTCTAGCTCAACCCAATCTAATGATTGTAGGAATATTTTATGTTCACTCGTCCACGCATCGATTTCACGGTGGTGGAAGTTGGTGGGGCTAAAATTGATAGAAACAATATAGTCTGCATTGAAATCTGCACGCCATTTTTTAACTTGATCAATGGCATGCTCAAAAACCCAAATATCTATATCAAAAATTAAGCCTGATTTTTCTGCAATAGGGATAAATAGATCGGGTCCAACTTGTCCTAAATCATCATCGTGCCATCTTAGTAATGCTTCAAACCCTGTGATGCTCATATCAGTCAAATTAATCAGAGGCTGATAGTAAAGTTCTAGTTGGTTATTTGCCATTGCCATTTTGAGTTTATTCTTAATGGTGTTATGCAAAATAATGTCATGAAGCATCGTCTGGTCGAAGAATGAGAAGGTATTACGGCCAGATGCTTTGGCTTTATACATGGCTGTATCGGCTTTTCGAATCAAGTCCTCAGTGGTATCACCATCCTCTGGGTACATTGCAACACCAATGCTACAACCCAGTTGAAGTTGTGCATCATTCAAAATAAAGTTTTCTTGAAATGTTTGGATGATTTGATTGGCGACGTTTTCTGCTTCTGTTCGAGTCTTACACATAAAGCTGGCAATAAATTCATCGCCTCCAAACCGGGCGACATAACCACTGTACTGGGTAATTAAATTTTTAAGTCTAAGCGCGCTGTCGAGTAATATTTTATCCCCGCTACTATGGCCTAAGCTGTCATTCACTTCTTTGAAACCATCGAGATCAATAAAAAATATGACTAATTTGCCATTTTTGTTCGTTGCCTGCTGGTTAAGCATCTCTTCTTTTAGGTGAGTTTCGATATGACGTCGGTTGGGTAGGCTGGTCAAAACATCAAAGTTAGCCTGGTATTCTAATTGATTTTCATAAGACTCTTTTGCAAGTGCAAACTCAGCAACTTGTTTTCTACCCTGGTTCAGTGCGGTGACCAGGTCAGAGAGCTCATCATGAAAATCGGGACGATCTAAGACAATCGGTTGATGCGTTTTACTGGTTAACTTCTCTGCTTGGGATATTTCTGCACTGATCGTAGAGAGGTGTTTTATGACTGCATTTTTAATAATATAACTAAAAACGAAACTGATTAAACTGATTGTAAGCGTTGAACTGAGGAAGATAACAATGAATTGTTGTCTGACACTGTCCTCGATGAGCTCATCTTGAACATCAACCTCAATTCGCCCCATGTTCTGGTCATTAAAAATTAATGGGCTTGATAAACTGGCAGGCTGTTTGACTTCACCGTATTGATACTCATTTCCTAAAGATTCTATAATTCTGACGCCCTGAATGGACGGCATCCGATAGACACCTTCAAGCAGTATATGAGTACTGTCTTGGTCGACATTCCATAAGCTTCTGGCTAGCTGTTGGTTAACGGCTTCAATCGTGCCTTTGGCTTCATCATAAACGTATACACGTCCATCATCATATTGTTTCAGCAGTAGCACACCAACAGTCACTAGGGTGAAAATGAACCCAATAGAGACAAAATAAAAGGTCAAACGAGAACCTAAGGTAAGGATGCGAAATCGTTGCTGCAATTTGCTGAAAAGTTTTAGATCCAAATTTCCACCTTCTAATGATGTATTGTTATTATTTTGGCTAACGAATGGGCTGTTCTGTAGAGTCATTCGTAGATTAAAAACATGCTGTAATTATCTTAGTCCATAAAATGAACTATTGTGTTATTTTTACATGAGAAATCTGTTTATTTGGTCATGTAAATGATTTTGTTAATATCCATACTCAAGGTATGATATGCCCAATTTTTAATCTACCAACTGGAAAGTATCATCATGGCAATTAAATCCGATAAATGGATTCGTAGAATGGCAGCAGAACAAGGCATGATTGAGCCTTTTGAACCTGGCCAAGTTCGAGAAGGAAATGACGGTAGAATCATTTCATACGGTACTTCTAGCTATGGTTATGATGTGCGTTGTAGTACTGAATTTAAAATATTTACTAATGTCCATTCTGTCACGGTAGATCCCAAAAATTTTGATGAAAACAGTTTTGTAGATATCAATAGTGATGTTTGTATCATTCCGCCGAATTCGTTTGCTTTAGCGCGTACAATTGAATATTTCAGAATACCACGTAGTGTGCTCACGATTTGCTTGGGTAAGTCGACCTACGCACGATGCGGTATTATTGTTAATGTCACACCGCTTGAACCTGAGTGGGAAGGGCATGTGACATTAGAATTTTCAAATACTACAAACTTACCGGCAAAAATTTATGCAAATGAAGGTGTGGCTCAAATGTTGTTTTTCGAGTCAGATGAAGTGTGCGAAACCAGCTATAAAGATCGGGGTGGTAAGTATCAAGGGCAGCGTGGTGTGACCTTACCGAAAACCTAGCTTTTATAAAATTATGGATAGGTTTTTATATGGAACAAGAAGGCGTCATAAAATATAGTTTGGTCTTTCAGGCTGAAACCTTACCTATTGCGCCGCATTTACTTGCTCAGCTAAATACCGGTCGTGGTACCTGTAAACAACTTCATCTTATTGGCCAAGAAACCCATCGTTACGATGGGTTTGGTTATGGAAATATTTCCATCCGATCTGCCTCAAGTAATTCAGAATTCTTGATCTCTGGTACTCAAACTGGTGTGCTTGAGGCTTTATTGGATACTGATATTGCCTGCGTAACTCAGATTGATACTAAGCAAAATACCCTTTGTGCCAAAGGTAGAACTGAGCCCTCTTCTGAGGCCATGACGCATGGTGTGCTATATCAATTGAGTTCAAATATTAATGCGATTGTGCATGTTCATTCTCCGGAGATTTGGTCTTTTTCAGATGCTTTAACGCTAGCGAATACAGCTCATGATATTCCATATGGTACTCCCGAGATGGCAACAGCCGTGAGCAGTTTGGCGAGTTCACTTCTTGCTATACAGGGGCTGCCGTTTGGGTTTGTTATGAAAGGCCATGAGGATGGCGTGGTGGTCGCCGGAGAAACCATGCAACAATGCACAGATTTATTACTCACGTTACTGGAAAACGCTAAAGCACTTGAGGCCAGAACTTGAAAAATGATTACCTGGAAGAATCGGTCAATATATGAATAAACAGAAATTTCAAAAAAGTCTTCAATCACTTAGCTCTTGGCGAGAAAGAGCTTTTATCGTTTCACTTGCCGAACGAGCTTTACCCAATGCTAAACTCTATCTGGGCAGTTTGAATGAGGAGATACCCTCAGAGCTAGACGCAATAGTGGAGGCTATCTGGCAGCATTTAATTATTGACCCAGATGAAGCTGAAATAATTAATTTATTGGATGAGGTGATTGCTCACTTACCTGAAACTATAGAATCTGATAGCTATGGTGTAATTCCTACGATGGACTGTTTAACTTTGCTAGAGCAAGCCTTACTCTCAGGTGTGAATGAGGAAAAACGCCGCGCATTCGATGCGAGTCAATCTTCAGTCAATACGATTATCCAGTTTATTGAATTTTCAGAAGGCGAAGGCCTAAGTGAAAATGAGTTAATCAAACTTTTTGATTCTCACCCACTTGTGGCGAGGGAATTTTCCTTTCAGTCTGAGGTTAATGACCTACTGCGTAGCGCTACCCATCCAGGTGAGGCTTTGATTATTGAACTAAGAGAGTTAGCACAGGATGAGGGTATTAGTAATATTGGTATTAGCTTAACCTAGGTATCCGGATGAACATTTCAAGCGACCTTCTCAGTTGTCTATCTAGGTTATTTTTAGTATTCGGTCTCTTCTATTCTGCTTTAGGTCTTGCTGAAGATAAAGCGCACACTCTTTCGCTGCAGCTCGACAGGTCGGAAGATACGATCCAAATTCCGATTGATCATGAAGACCTATCTCTAGAGTCTGAAACGGCAGAAGTATTTTATTCATTTCAGTATGACGAGCAAATTGTCTTATCGGCGTCGTTGCTAAGTGGGGGTGTTGACGGGGGTGGCTCGAATGAATTAGATCAGGACCTCTCGGGCTTTAGCGGTTCTGTTAGTTACTTGAAAGGTAACTGGGCGTTGGATGTCGGCTTTTCGGTAATTAAGGAGAAATCTAAAGTAACTAAGACGATATTTAGTAAAGATGTAGACTCAAGACTAGAGTCTTTTGATTTTAATGTAAGTTATAACGAAGAGTACCGGTCCACCGATTTTTTTATAGGGGGAAGTTTTGATTTTGAATGGCAGAATTTTATTTTTACTCCAAGTTTACGTTTGGGACAGCAAATTAGTGAGTTAGATAGTCTTCTAGAAGTTGGGGTATCTAATTATATTGATACCAATGAAGAATCAGTAGGGGGCTATGTTGCACCTATCTTGAGTATTGCTTACTTATGGGCCGGTTCAGGAAGTACTTTGTGGCTGCCTTCGGTATCTTTTTTCTGGTCGGAGACACTTTGGGGTGATGTCGACAGCCATGCCTCTAAACAGTTCCTAGGTAAAAAGACTACGACTAAAAATACAGAAAGTACCGAGTCAGGCGCAGGACTGATGTCGACATCTATGATGGTTGTGTTTGATGCATTTTATGCCGACCTGTCTTTTAGCCGGACGATAGATGTAGAGCCTAAAAGCAAGTCGATTTCCTTGCTGCTGGGCCTAAACTTTTAACCAGTGTATTGATGCACTTAGCGAACCTTTCTTTTCTTTAGTATCTTTCGGATCTTAATTTTTTGCGCTTTAGAGAGAGACTTGAATTTCTTTCGTAATTGCTGCCTTTTAGCGGGTGAAAGTTTTTTGAAGCGGGCCATATTTTGAGTGAGTTTACCGCGCTCTTTTGATGGCAGCGCTCGGTACGTTTTCATTTTTGAGCGTAATTCAGCGCGCTTTTCGGGCGAAAGTTGCTTCCACTCTTTAAAGCGTTGCTGCGCTGTTTGTTGCTTTTCTGGGTCCATAGACAACCAGCGTTCAGCACCAATCGCTAATTTATTTTGCTTTTGCTCGTCAAAAGAAGGCCAGTCATTTTTGAAGGCTGCCAAGACCGATTGCGTGTCAGCGGGTAGCGCTTCAAAGCTTTTCGAATGGCTGAGCGTTCCGACGCTCAGTAGTGTAAAAAGTAATAACGTTTGGATCAGCGGTGTGCGCATTATTGAATACTTCATGGTTGATCCTCCTCTGGCTCTAGTTCTGGTTCTGTTTGAGAGCTTAGCGACTCCTCGTTATTACTGGCATCTTGGTAGTGCTCAATATCCAAAGGAGTGGTGAGTGTATTATCGATCTCTATGCTATCTGCTAAGAATAAGAAAAATTCCACCTGACTGAGCGATGCATCATTCTCAGTCTTTTCACTTTTAGCGTCAGCCAATACGGGAGTAGAGATCATTGCATTAACCATTATGCAATTCACTACCTTGATCCAATTCTTGAGATAACCAGTAAGCAAATTCAATATCCTCTATGACTTCCAGTTCAGTGTCGTCAAAATCACTCAGTAGTATAAACTCACTGAGTGCGGTATTCGAGCTAAGAAAAGTAGCAGAGTGTGGGTTGGGCTGATTGGTGATGAACGGCAAAGTGAAAAAGACCACTAAACAGCAGGCTAAACCAGCAGAGAGCACCTTAATATTGAACAGTGAGCCTAAATTAAATAGACGTCGTTGAACGGATTGATGTTGATTCTCCAAGCTGTCAATGGCAATACGACGAGCCTGTTGAAGGCTCGTTTCTACAGAGGGCGAAAGCGACTCAACGCTATCATTTAAAGCAGCATTGCTCTGCTTTTCTATATGTTTAGCACTTTTTTCAGTTATTGGCTTACCTTGTTCCATCATATTTACCTGTCATCTATTACTTTTTACGTGTGTTCCAAGTTTTCTTGCTGATGCTTAAGCTTTGATAAAGCACGTGCGTAATGTGTTTTGACACTGTTCTTATTGATATTCATTACTTCAGCGGTTTCTTTGGTCGATAACCCTTCCCAACTTCTAAGTAAGAAACATTGTTGTTGTTTCATGGGCAAGGATTCTATAGCTGATAATAGGTGAGTGCCTAGCTGTTCACTTGCCAATTGAGACTCAGGATCGAACTGATAATCTGCTACCTCATGTGTTAACTCACTGTGTTCATCTGTGTCAGGACCTTCCTTTCGCCAGAAAAATATTTTTCTCATAACTGTCTGCTTTCGGTGCCAGTCCAAAATACGGTTTTCTAATATTTTGAAAAATAAGGGCTTCCATTCGCTTGGGTTTCTTTCACTGTACTTTGTTGCCAGCTTAATCATTGCTTCTTGTACAATGTCTAAGGCATCAGCCTCACTATGTGTTGCCAGTTGCGCCATGCGAAAAGCACGTTTTTCAATATCTTGAAGAAAAATGTCTAACTCTCGCACGGCGACGGCTGTTCCTTAGTCTGTTTCTGTTTCAAGTGCTGGTGTATCTAACATCAAGGTGAGGTACGTAGCAGATAACGAGTGATCGGTATCTGAATAGTTCCCAGCCGCCGTTAGGTGCCTAGCCTCTAAACCATTCTCTAATTCCGCATTAAGGGTGTTGATAAACTCACTGAAATCATTATGTACTTGAATGCTGTTACCGCGTACTAATATGCCGTAAAGGCCCGGCTCTTGTGAACCTGATATAACTTCGACAGTAAATTCAAGCTTACTTGAGCCTGGTACACCCACTAAATGCAGCTTGCTTCTGGCATCGTTTGTATTTAACGCAAGGGTATCATTTTCGATAAGCACACCACCGGTGCTTTCTTTGTCCCATTGACTATGAAGTTTAGCTGCATGAGACGAAAAGTCAGGGTTAACAATGCTTAATGCATCAAAGTCTAAGGGTGCGCTAGAAAAGGCACTTGGGTAGCCGCGAACCTGTATCCATTCATTGACGTCAATTGAGTTGACATCTAGATTGCCGGTATTGACTTCATAACTTGCTGGGTTTGCATCATCATCCGTACTTATGCCTGTTCCTGTGAAGTCAAAGATATCAATAGGCCGTTTGTTGATATGACTCAGGTCAATTTGCAGCGGATTAACTTGCTCTACTTCGCCCACAATTTTATTCAGCTTCATGCGAATATTACCATTGGTCGCATCTAAATTAGCGGTTTCTTCATTGAACTCACCGAAGGCGATAATCTTTTGGCCGACCGATAAACTGTTAATATCCGCATCCCCTAAACGATGTCCTGTTACGGTGCTATTTTCACCGATACTTACTTCTATGGTTTGATGGAAGTCAGCTTTTCTGTCGTCAATCTCTAGTACCGCGCCATTGATTGTTAATATATTGCCGACACGTTTGGTGATTACGCCCTTTATAAGGTCTGAATCACTCCAGGGTACGCTGCTCCCAGCATGTACTTGGCTTGCTAAAAAGGTCTGTTCAGTACCCGTGTTAGCTGTTCCGAACGCTACAAGCGGGGAATCATTTTCCAGAGCCCCAATAGCACTTAAACCTTCAGAACCGAGATACTCTACGCCATTCACTTCATATAAAGTATCGTCATTAACATCGAATGTGAATTCACCAAACTCCCCTTTTTTGATACGCATTGGGCGAATATTCAAAGAGATTTCTTGATCTTCGATATCAACGTCCTGAACCAGACCTCTAACACGGTGTTCTCTGTCTTCGGTTAATTGAGTCGTGCCAAGCATAAAAGGCTCAACAGTGACGGTAGCGGGTTCGAAGGACTCAATGGTATTTGAGGCAGCTAAATCTAAATCTAAGGTTAGTTGAGCCGTTTTGAAAGGGGTAATACGAATAGGGTTGTTGTCGTTTAATGTCAGTTCTACTTCAACCTGGGCGAGCGCTTCTCCTAATGCATTTACAGCAGCTGCTTGATAAGAAACGCCAGCTTCATTTTGAATGACAATATCGGCATCGGTATAATCAAGGCTTAAGGTAATGCTGGTGTAAACGCCTTTTGGTACGCTTAATACCGCAAATAATTCTGATAATTCTTGGTACTGAACAAAGTCAATTTCTGAACTTAATGGCAGAATACTCACTTCTGTGCCGTCAGTTCTATTCAGCGTAATGGCTTCAAGTTCTATTTGGTAGCTAAGGAAATCTTCTTCGGCATCTGTAATCGCAAGCTCTAGTGAACCATTATCCGGCTCTGTTGAACTGGATTCCGTACTATTGCTGCTACCGCAACCGGATAATAATAGAGGGCTGCTTAACCCAATCATTAATCCGATTGTTTTTAAAATGTCTGGTGTAAAGGGTGTCATAATGTCGCTCCTGCGAGATATATTTAGAGACTTTTTCATGGTTATTTCGCCAGAAAATACGGCGTGAAAAGGTCTCACTTACAAATAGAAAAGATGGATTTTTTGTATATACACTTGTTTAAACGCAGGAGTCTAAAAAAGGTTTACAAATGAATAAAAACATTTCAGTTTTAAAATACCAACGAATTACAGCGATGCTATTTTTAGGTACAGCTTTCAGCTTGTTTGATTTTTGGTGGACGTTTTATTCAGAAATAAGCGAAGCGCTTATGCCAGTATTTAAGCATGATCACACCGAGGATAGTTATTTGAAATATAAATATTTTGGTTTATGGCTAGAAGGTATTTTAGCTGTCTTGATGCTCATCACTTCGGCAGGACTTTGGTTCAGCAAAAGAATAAAGCTGACTAAGATATTAGCGTTAAGCTGTAGTTTGAGTAGTTTTGTTTTGGGAATGGCTTATGTATTTACAGGGATGAGTACTTATTTTTATTCAAATGCTGAGCGCTATGTTTCGACATTATTCACGCTCGATATTTCTTTAGTGATAGTCGGTATCTTGGGCCTGGTCTTGGTAAACAGATCTTAGTTGATACTATTTCTATCTTTCGTTAGTTATGTTTATGCCTCGATGCCCAAAACTTGGGATTTCAAAATAATTTTAAGAATATCTGAGTACGTTACGATCCCCACCAGCTTTTCAGACCCATTTTCATTATTGGTGACAGCAATACTATCCAATCCGTACTCGAGCATAGCGCGGGCTAAGTCACTGATAAGTGTGTCGGGGTGAGTCGATAGCATGGTTTGCTGACAGAAAATGCTCAGTGAAATATCATCAGGGTGTAAATCTGGTCTTGCCATCGTAAAGGGTAAGATTATTTTCTCGGATAACATGCCGCAATAAGCATTGTTTTCATCAATAACTGCCAAGTGATGTATCACTTGTAGTTGCATGATCATCCAGGCATCCGATAATGATTTTTCTTTTTGGATGGAAAGGACTGGTGAGGTCATGATACTTTTTACCTGGCCTAAGCCGCTATATTTATCAGCCATGTTTTGCTGAAATTGATGAGCCTTTTGCTGTGCATCCTGATTTGTATTAGGTTGTTGATGAGTGATTGTGTCTTCGTTTAAGTTCGTACTCGCAGAGATATCATGTACTCGAAAACGTCTATTAAGAGGGGTGACATAACCTTGTCTTACATCATGAATAAAAAAAACCGGCATTTTACTTCCTCCTCTATAAAGCGTGCTTACTTATTATGATTAAAAGTCCTCATCGAGCTATCTTGAACTACCTCGAACTCTAAGAGCCTACTCCCATTATCGGCAAAAGTTTGAAAATGTTTAGCCTGAAACCTTATTTCTGGACATATTTATCAGCTAATTCAGTTGTTTAGGATAATAGGAATAAAATAGATTAGATAGTTAGTAGTGATGATCAACATAGGTCGTCCGCTAAAAATGTGCGGTGTTTTGCACCAAAGGATATTGTGCTTGACTATATGACTCGCGGTCATTAATCTGTTTTTTCACTGGGTTTATCATTAAATTTGTTCTTTTTATTTTTGAGTGGGGCTTATGACGACCAATCTGAAAATACACTGTCGTACTTTTTCTGTACTTGTTTTTTTCAGCCTACTGACTGCTTGTAATTCAATTCCTGCTATTCCAGTTGCTCTGACCCCCGCTATTAGTAATAAACAGTGTGTGGTGTTGGTTCATGGTTTATGGCGAAGTGGCTGGGCCATGCGTAGTATTGCGAATGACTTAGAGGATTTTGCCTATCAAACGGTGAGTATTTCATATCCCTCTACGTCAATGAACATTCCTGAGATAGCAGAAAACTATTTGCCAGCAGCGATAGCAGAATGTAAGCAAGGTGGTGCAGAGCAAATACATCTTGTCAGTCACTCTATGGGTGGCATTGTGGTAAGGCAATATCTACAGACTAATCATTTACCTTTAGGCGGTAAAGTGGTGATGCTGAGTCCGCCAAATCAAGGTTCTGAGTTAAGTGAAAAATTTGGTGATGCCGGTTGGTATCAACATATTGTCGGTCCTGCGGGTGTTTCTTTGTCAAAAAAAGAGAGCGGTATTATATCAACGCTTAAAGCCGTGAAAGAACCTGTTGGTATTATTGCCGCCTATCGTGACTGGAGTTTATGGCCAAGTGCTTGGCTGCCAGCGCCTAATGACGGAACCGTTTCTGTAGAAAGTATGGCATTAGCAGAAATGGACGATTTTGTGCTGATCAACAGTGGGCATGCCATGATGCGCTTTAATAGTGTTACCCATCAACAGATTCGCTACTTCCTAGCTACGGGTGAGTTTTACCATTCGGAAAAAGAGCGATTATTACAAGGCGATGCCTTACTCTTAACGGCGGCGGAATCGTCACCTTGAAAGAGCGCGCAGAGCGAATTCAGGGTGTAATTTGGTCTCTGGATATCAATTTTTTCAGGGTGTTGGCTGGTATGCAGATAGGCTCTTTTTCAAACTGTTGTGTAATGTAAGAAAGATATTCATGGGCCAGTTTTTTATTTTTGAATCTTATCAGTAATATTTTTGCGCTACTTAATAACATTTCTGCTAGATCAATTGATGGCTTGAATCGTTGGTGAGCCTCTCTAGTTATCCATGTTACCAACTCATATTCGTTATTCTCTTCAAGTATTTCAGACAATACTTTACATAATTTAATATCCAATATTTGATAATCTAAATTGTGGGCCCGCAAATCTTTCAGTAATGTCACAGACTCAACCGTTCGCATTTGGCCAATTAACAGCCATAGAAATAATTCTGAGTATTTCTCAATTAGTTCCGGGTCCTTCTTGGCCATTAATAGTTTGAATAGCTGGTCTCGCCTTGACTCTATAAAATTATTTTGTTTGATTTCAGTTTCGAGAAGAGAAATAGCTCGATTAAAGTTACCGGATTTCAATGCAATATCAATATCTGCTTCAAGGCGATCATTTTGTGCGGTATCAAAAATACTACTTATATGATGAGATGCTGGGCGCTGAGTAGGTGTGTTTTTAACGCGGGTAACTTGAGATAGGTTTTGTCTTGAAATAAAGGCAAGCATTGAAAAGATGAAGATAGTTGAGTAGGAAAAACACAAGCTAGTGATGACAGGGGTCATAATAGTAGGTAAGTGTTGCTGAGAAAAATCGTAGGTGAATACACACAAGAAATAGGCTGACATTATGTATAACACAGTACCGAAGTACCGGTACTGTAATTTTCTAATGGCGATAAAGCTAGCGCTGATGTCTGTATGTTGTTGAATATAAGATATAGCAAGTGCCGGTAGGAGGGATAGGGAAATAGCGGCTGTTAAGGTGCCGGCTAATTTGCCAGTAAGTAAACTCATTGCAACAGGGCTAAATAGGCAGACGCTAAGTAATAGCATAAAAGGAACATGACCCTTAAATGTCTCAAAGGAAAGAAGGTCGCCCAACTTGGGTTTGTTGGGTTCTATGTCTACGGCTGATTGAGCCATGATGCACGCGTAAAAAATAACGGATAGGAAAATAATAGTGCCACAAATGATGGCAGCGGCAATATGAATAGTATAGAAAAGCGCTAAAAACGCAGAAAATGCCAGTATGACGAGTGCTTCATAATTCAAGGGAGCTTTGCCAAAGAGCACATTAGCCTGCCAAAATGGGCGGTTATCGGCGTGAATATCGATAGCATGCATTGAATAGCTGCATTTTGGGCAGAAAGCAGTGTGCTTTTTAGCATCGGCGTCAGGCATGCACGCTTTGTCATAATTGGTATGACAGTGCTGACACTGCCAGACTGCGGGAGAAATAGGATGGTAGTGACAATATTGTTTCACGTTTTTTCCAAGTGAACTCGGTTGAATTTATTCAATTTTCTAAGAAGAGATACGGCGAAACACTCTTCTTGGATATTTATTTTTGCTGAAATACCGCATAATTACCTACATTGTTACCAAATATAAATGTTTTGATATAGGAATCAAAGGACGCGTGAACCAAAATACACAAAATATTTCACCAAAAGGTCGGCTGTATATTATTTCTGCGCCATCAGGGGCGGGCAAAACAAGTCTGGTGGCTGCACTTTTGGCCCGTGATACAAAAATTGAAGTGTCGGTTTCTCATACCACGCGTACGTCAAGACCGGGTGAAGAAAACGGTGTTAATTATCACTTTGTTACTATTGCCGAATTTGAGGCCTTGTTAGCTCAAGAAGGCTTTCTTGAACATGCGAAAGTGTTTGATAATTATTACGGTACATCAACGCAGTGGCTTGAGCAGCGGTTAGCGATTGGGCAGGATGTGATTCTTGAGATAGATTGGCAGGGCGCCCAGCAAGTCAGAGCATCAAACCCTGAAGCGACAAGTATATTCATTTTGCCGCCATCAAAAGAGGCCTTGAAATCCAGGCTACAAGGACGAGGCCAAGACAGCGATGAGGTGATTGCGCGTCGAATGAAAGGTGCCGAATCTGAATGTAGTCACTATGGAGAGTATGATTACGTGGTGATAAATGATCAGTTTGACCCGGCATTAGATGATTTATCAACTATCTTTAATGCGCTGCGTTTAAGTACGTCTTCGCAGGCGGTAAGATATAAAGAAAAATTAGCCGGGCTATTGTCTTCTTAGCTCCGTTTTCGTACTATACGCGGTCTTTTTAATCGCCCCATAAAATTTCGTGGGGTAAGCACCATCTTTCTGAGGTAAAAATTTAATGGCTAGAGTGACCGTTGAAGATTGTTTAGAGCACGTTGAAAACCGTTTTGAGTTGGTGATGCTGTCTACTAAAAGAGCGCGCCAGTTAGCGAATGGCGGCAAAGAAGCTTTTATTGATGTCGAAAATGATAAGCCGACAGTTGTGGCGTTGAGAGAAATTGCTGCAGGTTTAATTGATTACGATGTAATTAAGCAGCAAGAGCTTACTTAAGCCAATTTACAAATAAACATTGCGATTTAATCGCGCGCGATTGAAATATCGCTTGAAAATCTTGCGCTCTTACATACTAATAGGTAAGAACGTGGAAAAGCTGAATTTTTCATTCAGCTTTTTTTTTGCCTTCAGGAAATTACTCGCACAAAACTGGCTTATAAAAATTATCTTTTGGTGATAGAAGAATAAAAATGGAAATGCTTGCAGAGTCCTTAATATCCTACCTTGATGACGATAAAGTCGAGATGATTACGCGGGCATATACTTGTGCGAAGAATGCGCACGAGGGTCAGTTCAGGCGTAGCGGTGAACCTTATATTATCCATCCTATTGCAGTGGCTAAGATTTTGGCCGGTTTACGAATGGACCATGAAACGCTCATGGCTGCCCTACTTCATGATGTAATAGAAGATACGCCTGTGACTAAGCATGAGCTTGCGGACCAATTTGGTGACGCTGTCGCGGAATTAGTCGATGGCGTAAGTAAGCTAACTCAGATCGAATTTAAGTCCAAGGCAGAGGCACAAGCTAGAAATTTTCAAAAAATGACTTTGGCAATGTCGAATGATATCCGTGTTATTTTAGTCAAACTAGCTGACCGCTTGCATAACATGCGAACATTAGGCCCTCTCCATGCGGAAAAACGACGTCGAATTGCAACTGAAACGCTTGATATATATGCCCCCATCGCTAATCGCTTAGGTATAAATAGTATTCGTGTTGAGTTGGAAGATTTGGGTTTTGCCGCGCTTTATCCTATGCGGGCCAAGTATATTGGTAAGGCTGTTAATAAGCTGAGAGGTAATAACAATGAGATTATTCAGGATATTCAGTCCAAAATTGAAGAGCTATTAGAAGCGCGAGGGTTAAAGGGGCGCGTCGTTGGCAGAGAAAAGCATCTCAATAGCATTTATAAAAAGATGAAATATAAGCATAAATCATTTCATGAAATTATGGATGTATATGCCTTTAGAGTTATTACTGAAACGGAAGATGATTGTTACCGTGCATTAGGTGCCTTGCATAGTTTATACAAGCCTCTACCATTTCGATTTAAAGATTATCTGGCCGTTCCAAAAGTAAATGGCTATCAGTCACTACATACCACGCTATTTGGTTTGCACGTCAACATCGAAATTCAAATTCGTACCGAAGACATGGAAGATTTTGCTAATAACGGAATAGCGGCACATTGGCAGTACAAGGATGAGTCTGATATTGCACTTGCTAATCAAGTCCGTATAGACCGCTGGTTAAGTGGTTTGAAAGAAATGCGAGAGCGCGCCAATGATTCAATGGAATTCATTGAGCATGTCAAAATAGACTTATTTCCTGATGAAATATATGTTTTTACACCTAAAGGCTCTATTCTAGAATTGCCCGCAGGCGCAACCCCAATTGACTTTGCCTACAGTATTCATACGGATATCGGCCATGCCTGTGTCGCCTGTCGGATTAATAAGCAATTATCCTCATTAAGTGAGCCCTTACAAAGTGGTCAAACGGTTGAAATCGTCACCGCGCCTAGTTCAAAACCCAGCCGTGCTTGGTTAAATATTGTTGCCACAGGCAAAGCAAAGAGCAGTATTCGTCACTTTTTGAAAGAACAGCAAGAGGCAGAAAGCTTAAGTTTAGGTAAAAGTTTGCTTGATAAATCTATCGCAGGAATAAAAGCTTCTTGGGATGATATTGGCGACGAACAGCTAGCAAAAGTATTGCAGCATAATCAGGTTGATAGCCTTGATACCTTGTTAAGAAATATAGGCCTTGGTCTGCGAATGCCTTATATCATTGCTCGTCAATTGTTGGCAGAAAGCAGTTTGGAGATAAGCGAAACTGAACAATTAAATTCAGACTTGCCCACCGTGATGATTAAAGGCACTGAAGGCATGGCCTTAACCTTTGCAAATTGTTGTTACCCCATTCCAGGTGACCCGATAATTGGTTTGGCAAACTCTGGTCGAGGCATTGTGATTCATTCTGAGGGCTGTAAGAAGGTCCTTAATTTAAGTAATAATAAAGTTCAAATGCACCTTTCCTGGGTGAAAGATATTACCGATGAATTTACTGTAGAGCTACGGGTAGAGCTGGAGCGACAACGAGGTATTATTGCTGAACTGGCTGCCGCTATCACGCGTGCAGAAGGAAATCTTGAGCGAATAGCGGTGACAGATCAAGACGCGAAACTCAGTATTGTCAGTGTCGTACTACATGTGCAGGGACGCAGGCACTTGGCGCGAGTGATTAAGCGGATCAGGGCAATCAAAGCGGTTGTCAGATTGAGTCGTGTTTTGTCAAAATAAAATATAAGCCACAAATTAGAGAGTGTTATGAGCAATAAATCTTTTATACAAACAGATCAAGCACCTGAAGCGATTGGTCCATACTCACAAGCAGTTAAAGTGGCTGATGTGGTCTATTTATCAGGCCAAATACCATTGGACCCTGAAAGCATGGTGTTGGTTAAAGGTGGTATTGACGTTCAGATCAAGCGTGTTTTCGATAACCTTAGCGCAGTTTGTGAAGCAGCCGGGGGCACTTTACAGGATATCGTTAAACTGAATATTTTTTTAACCGATCTGGAAAACTTTGCCATCGTTAATGAGGTGATGGCGACTTATTTTACTTCACCCTATCCTGCTCGTGCAGCAATCGGCGTAGCAGCGTTGCCAAAAGGGGCTGAAGTTGAAATGGATGGGATATTAGTTGTTCGCTAAAGCAATTCTGATATTTAGTCGAGCAAGTATCCCTCTCTAAAAGAGGGGTATTTAAGTCGGTAGCCACTTTCAAGCATACGTTTATTTGAGCAGAATTTATTTCCACTTCTTCTGTTTTGCACGAGGGTCTTTTGAACGCTGATGTCGACATTAAGTTGCTGTGCAAGCCAGGAGATAACATCATTTAAATCGATAGGCTCTGAGTCAGTAGCAAGATACAAGTCTTGGTTATTTACGCCGTTTATTTGTTGCTGGATTAAGTAGGTAAGAAAACCAACACAATCATCCTCATGGATCCGGTTAGTTATTCTAGCTTGGTTGGAAAGAGCTGACTCTTGTTTTTTCACTTGTTCGATCAGGCGTGATCGATTACCGCCATAAATACCACTGAAACGTATAATGGTGCTGGGAACTTTAAAGTTTTTGAGTAAGGTTTCCGCTTCCAGTAGTATCTTGCCAGAAAAACCTAGCGGCTGACTTGGGCTGTTTTCATTGACCCAAGATTGGTCATTCTGATGATAAACACTGGTGCTGGAAACAAAATATACCCGTTTTAGTCGCTGTGGATTAGGGGTGGCGTCGAGCAAGTTTTTTAAGCCATCCACATAAATGCATCGATAGGCTGCTTCAGTTCTTTCCCCAGGGCTTAGGCAATAGATAATAAAATCAAAGCCCTGACTACATTGCTGCTCTAAATTGGTGTTTAATGTGTTTTTATCGGCTAGATCTGCCTGAATAAAACCAACATTAGACACATTTGAGGGTAGGTTTCGTTTTAATCCCCATACTTGATATTGATCTGCTAATTGTTGTGCAACGCGAAGGCCTATTTTTCCACAACCAGCGATAAGTATTTGTTTATCTTGCATTCCAATTAGCCTTTTCTATATTATTTCGATAATTATAAAACAAATGATACCTAGGTTAATACTGAACTATGACGCTAACTGAACTTCGCTATATAGTCACGCTGTCTGAAGAGAGGCATTTTGGGCGTGCCGCTAAAAAATGTTTTGTGAGTCAACCGACATTGAGTGTTGCCGTAAAAAAACTTGAAGATGAATTGGGCGTTGCCTTATTTGAGCGTAGTAAAACCAACATTGTCGTAACAGAATTAGGTTTTCGTTTGGTCGAGCAAGCTCGAACGATCATCAACCAGGTACATGTTTTCAAAGATCTAGCACAAGAAGGTAAGGATGAACTCAATTCGCCTTTGAGGATTGGTGCTATTTATACGGTGGGCCCTTATTTATTCCCGCATTTGATGCCTGAGTTGGCGGCATCTGCTCCTGATATGCCTTTGTATATTGAGGAAAATTATACCTCGGTATTGAAGCAAAAACTGAAAGCCTGCGAGTTGGATGCAATCATTGTTGCACTGCCTTTTGATGAGCCAGAAGTGGTTACTTTGCCTCTTTATGATGAGCCTTTTGTGGTATTACTGCCGAAAGGACATGAGTTGTCTAAGTTTGATAGTTTAAGTACCGATATGTTGATAAAAGATAATGTTTTGATGCTGGGGCCGGGGCATTGTTTTCGAGAT
>ENA-OSET01001743-OSET01001743.1-sediment-metagenome-genome-assembly--contig:-NODE-1743-length-22104-cov-39.688292_pt1 | contig 22104 bp, 16 predicted proteins | sample MGYA00237882_ERZ534229 | MGnify/ENA primary metagenome ERZ534229 (study PRJEB26408, sample SAMN06266212) | sediment metagenome | isolation source: Hudson Canyon methane seep mesocosm | place... | reverse complement strand
TGTTTTCTTATTAATTATGAAAAAAAATATTGATTCACTAGATTTTATTCAGCGTTTGACTGTTTCGGCTTTTACAGGGCGACTCCCTGATGATATTGCTTTGGTGTTAAAAGTAGGTTTGCCAGCCTATCAACGCGGAGAATACAAAACCCTTGATGATGCGTTGGGTTTGCGTGGACCTGGTGTTAAATCGGTTTGTTATCGGGTGAAGTTGAAGCAAAGAGATGCCTTGTTGATTAAAGCGGCTGATTTGATTTGTTATGGTTTGGATGGGTGGGATCGTGCAAGGCGGTTAGCTAAAACAATACAGCAATTTGAAGCACGGACTTTACCCAGGCTTAGAAATACTGATAAGCCTAGCCTCAACTTGCCAGAATGGAAAGCCTTGTTACTTACCTGCTTTGAACTTGGTGTAACAGTCCCAACGACACCAGAATCACTATACAAAATCCTCTGAAATAATAGGCCCTGTTATTTTTTCAGAGTCATGCCGTTACTCTTACAGCATGAAAATAAAAATATTAAAAACAGCTGTAAGTTATCTGCAAAGCAAAGAAAGCTTAACTTATGAACGTGCAATTTTAAAAATTTCCAGGGTAATCCAAACTGGAGAATGCCAAAACAATCCAGTGCTAAAGGCTTTGATTGATGCAGAGCTGTCTGCTGATCCTGTAGACCTTCACGGCCTAATGACACCGGCGGCCTAGGTATGGAAATCTTTCTATATGAACCGATCGTTCAAGGTTCAGCAAAAAAGTTCGTTGATGAAATACAACAATTTAAAAACAAACCCGTTACCGTGAGAATTAACTCAGGTGGTGGAAGTGTTTTTGAAGGTTTAAGTATTTATAACGCCATAAAAACACATGGCCAAGTAACCATTCAAATTGATGGTTTGGCAGCATCTATAGCTAGTTTAATTGCTATGGCTGGTAGTCGTGTTGAGATGGCTGGAAATTCATTAATAATGATTCACAACCCCTGGAGCGCGACTGAAGGTGATAGCAATGAACTTAAAAAACAAGCAGATTTATTAGATAAATGTAAAACAACAATGCTGGAAGCCTATGTTAAAAAAACAGGTTTAAAGCACTCAGAAATATCACAAATAATGGATAGTGAGAGCTGGTTCACAGCTGAAGAAGCTTTTGAGCTTGGTCTTATTGATGTTATTTATGAACCACTTCAAGCAGCGGCCTCATTCCACGGAATTGAACGCTTCAATTTACCCGAACGGATAAAAAGCATGACACAAACAAAAAATGTAATTGGCTCTGATGTAGAAGCTAAGCTAAAAGAACTCACGTCAATTAAGGCGGAACAGAAAAGACAAGGCGATATTAAGGCCAGGTTTTATCTTTTTAAGAAAAAGGCCTCTCCACAATTGCGCGATGTAATGGATGGGTGCATTGATGATCCAGCAGTTACAGTTGAGCAAGCGGTAGAAAGAGTAAACAACCAACTAGGTTTAGAAAGTATCGGTGCTGATTGTGGTGCTCATGGGGCTAATGTTGTAAAGGTTGATCCGGTTACAGGAATGATACAGACTGGTACTAGTGGGCCTAATGCATCGTTTGGTAGTAATCAAGATCATAATTTTTTACAAGCGGCAACTGATGCATTACTGATTAGAAACGGTGTAAGATTAAATAATCCGCACCCAGCATCCCGTGATTTGCGAAATATGGGGATTCCAGAAATTGCACGTAATTTTTTAAGACTCAGCAATGATCTTAATGCAAGTGGCTATTCAAATAGAGATGCTGTTGTTAAGGCTATGCACTCTACCTCTGACTTTCCATTGCTGCTGGCTAATACCGGCGGCAAGTCGTTGCAAGAAGGGTATCAGTTTGCACCTATTACATGCAGAGAATGGACCTCAGAGCGTGAGGTTCCAGATTTTAAAGAACAAACACTAACAAAATTATCAGAAGCACCCGATATGCTGGAAGTGGCTGAAGGTGGAGAATACAAACATGGAACCTTCGGTGAATCGGCTGATAAATTTAAAATCAAAAAATGGGGCCGTATTTTCAGTATAACTCGTGAAGCATTGGTAAATGATGATCTGAGCGCATTTACAAGACTACCCTTTGCTTTTGGTCAAAGAGCTGCGGCGCTGGAGTCTGATGAAGTCTATTCATTGTTGACAAGCCTTTCAAATTTAACTGATGGTTCGCCACTGTTTGATTCAACACGTGGAAATTTGGCTTCGACAGGATCCGTTTTGAGTGTATCAAGCCTTGGTGAAGCAAGAGCGGCTATGCGAAATCAAAAAGGCGTTGACGGCAAAACAATTATTGATATTCAACCTCGTTTTTTAATTGTACCGGCAGAGCTTGAAACAAATGCTGAACAGTTGCTTTCATCTTTAGTGGATTCATCTAAAAATAATGATACAGCTAACCCTGCTTGGATCCGATCGTTAAGCCTGGTAGCAGATCCTAGAATGAGTGGAACCTCATGGTATTTAGCGTCAGATGCAAACCAAGCTGAAGGCATAATTAGAGCATTTTTAGCCGGTGAAGATCGACCATATATTGAAGAAAAAGCAGGTTTCGAAGTGGATGATTTTACTATAAAAGCTAGGCTTGAATTTGCTGCGGCAATTGTTGATCCAAAATCATTGTATAAAAACCCTGGTGCATAACTTAAAGTTTCACTGAAAGCTCCTATGGAGGTGAAAAAGTTGAACAGATCGGCAACTACCTGGGCGGTAGGTGTTCAACAGGCATGATGCCAAAATATAAAGGCTGTTGGTGAAAACCAGCGGCCTTTTTTGTTATAAATGATAGTGAATTAAATGATGGCAAGGATGTAAATAGAAGAAAAATAATTAGCTGAGGGTACTTTTGGCGGTACCTGTGTTGTTGTGGTTTTTTAAGTGATTGAATGTAAAATGAATTTTACGCCTATTCAAGTCAGGCCATCGCACCAAGAATAAATCTTATACAGTTCGTATAAGTCTAGAAAGCTCAAAGCCAACAAGGCCTTGGGCTTTTTTTATGTCTGGTAGTATTTATGAAAGAGGCTATCAGGGGTTGGGTTAATTAATTTAGCCATTCAAGACTAGCTAATGTGGTATCAGTAGGTCTATATTCAGCACCTAGCCACCCTGAATAGTTTGATTGCTCAATAGTATGGAATATCTGATTATAGTTCATAAGGCCTGATCCTGGTTCGGCTCGCCCGGGTACATCGGCAAATTGAATATGGCCTATTTTATTGGCATGTTGTTTGATGAAGTGTGTGATATTTTCGCCCATCATTTGCATATGGTATAAATCATATTGCATGAAGAGCATAGGGTGGTTTTTTTGTTTGATGATGTCCAGCATCTGCTGACCAGAGTGAATGATAAAGTGTGGCATATCAATGGTGTTGATTGCTTCAAAGACGGTTTTAATACCTAAGGGTGTGAAGCTGTTTAAAGCCAGCGATAAATTTTCGCTGAAGGTGCTCAGGTATTTATCAGTCTTTGATAAATCATAACAACATCCAGGAAGTATATTAATTGCTTCTGGTTGCAGTATCTCTGCATAATTTCTGCATTGCTGTAGTGCTTCTACAAAAAGTGTCTGTTTTTCTGGGACGGCTGCTAGACCTTCACCGCCTTGTAATAAATCATCAGCGCCTACATTAAATAACACTAATTTAAGTTGGTTTTCAACTAGTGCTTGTTTGATTTGTTCGGCAGGGAGTGCGTAAGGAAATTGAATTTCTACCGCATTAAAGCCTGCTTGTTTAGCTGCTTTGAAACGATCAATTAAATCAAGTTCAGTAAATAATAAACTTAAATTGGCGGTAAACTTTAGCATTAGTCTTTAGTAAATAGTTTAATTAAGGTGGATGGGTCTTGCTCTAAAAATCCGTGATTTCCATGAAGCTGCATTAACTGAGCCGCTAGCGCTGACATAGGGATGCTGTTCGATTGTTGTTTAGATAAATCAACAGCCATATTGAGGTCTTTCAATAGTGTTTGTACGCGCCACTTTATAGGTTCAAATGTTTCGCTTGCCATTTCAGGCCCTACGATTTGTAATGGTTTGGAGTCAGCGAAACCACCAGCTAGCGCTTGGGAGATTTTCTCTGCATCGACTCCTGCTGATTTTGCCAAAGCCATCATTTCAGCAATCACCATTACATTACAGCTGACGATCATTTGGTTACAAATCTTGGTGACTTGACCGCTTCCTACTTCTCCCATATGGGTGAGCTGTTTGTAGAGCGGTTTTAAAATATGTCTGGCGATGGTTATATCTGCTTCAGAACCGCCTGCCATAATAGCAAGGGTGCCTTGTTCTGCTCCTATAGTACCGCCTGAAACGGGGGCATCTACCCAATTTATATTGCAGTGTTGTTTTAATTGCTGTGATAGTTGCTTTGTTATTACTGGATCTATACTGGATAAATCAATGACTAATTTATCGACTGATCCTGCAGGAATAATGTGTTCTTCTACAATCGACTGAACGACTTCGGTGTTTGCCAAACATAGAATGATGATGTCAGAGTTTTTGACTAGTTCTGATAGGTGAGTATATGAAATAGCTCCCGCACGGCTTACATGTTCCAGTTTCTCTGCTGAACGGTTCCATGCGTTAACCTTAAATCCCGCTTCTAACAAGCGTAATGTCATTGGCTTTCCCATGAGGCCAATGCCTATAAAGCCTATAGTTGGATTTTTTTTTGTCATTATTTTATCTATTTGAGTGATATGATTAAATCGTATCATTTATTATCAACCCTAAGTATGAAAAATCTCAATAAGGTCGTGACTGCATTTGTATTGGTAGCTTGTTGTAGCTTTAAAGTTTCAGCAGACAGTGAAGGTAAAGCGGCTATTGCAACGGCGCATCCTTTAGCAACTTATGCTGGGTTTGAAGTTTTACAGCAAGGTGGAAATGCTTTTGATGCAGCCGTTGCAATTAGTGCTGCTTTGGCTGTTGTTGAACCTGCAGGATCTGGGCTGGGAGGTGGTGGCTTTTGGTTGTTACACCGGGAAAGTGATGGCTTTGAAACAATGATTGATGGTAGGGAAAAAGCCCCCATCGCTTCGCAAAAAGACATGTATCTTGATAAGCAAGGTGAGCTGATTTCTGGTTTATCCAGAAATGGCGCATTATCAGCGGCAATTCCTGGCTTACCTGCAGCGATTGTACATTTGTCAGAAAAATATGGGCAGTTACCTTTGCCACAAGTATTACAGCCTGCTATTCGATATGCTCAGCAGGGATTTGTTATTGGTGAAATACATAGAAAGCTATTGAGGTTTAGGTTAGCTGTTTTACAACAACACACTTCCACCTCGCGTATTTTTCTTAATGATAATAGCCTTCCAGATAGTAAAGCGCTATTAATACAGCTTGATTTGGCTAATACCCTTAAGAAAATTGCAATGTCAGGGCGAGAGGGTTTTTATGCTGGAGAGGTGGCTAAGCATTTAATTAAAAGCGTTACTAAAGCGGGCGGTATTTGGAGTCAGGAAGACTTAGACCGTTATCAAGTGAAGGAAAGAAAGCCGGTTAAGAGTGAGTATAAAGGGTTAACGGTCACCAGTGCCTCATTGCCTTCTTCAGGAGGTATTGTACTTGCTGAAACCTTAAATATTTTGGCGGATTACCCTCTGGATCAATTAGATGAAGTGAGCCGTATGCATATTATTAGTGAGGCTATGCGTAGAGCTTATCATGATAGAGCCCTTTATTTGGGAGATAGTGATTTTGTTAATGTGCCGCTCAAAGTGCTGACTAATAAATATTATGCGGCCGGGTTACGGTCTTCGATACGAATGGATAAGGCAACGCCCAGTCATTTTTTAGCGGGAACCATAGAAGAGAAAAGCGGGGGTAGAAATACCACCCATTTTTCGGTCATTGATAAGCAAGGAAATCGTGTTGCAGCCACTTTAAGTATTAATTTTCCATTTGGATCGGGTTTTGTTGCTGAAGGGACGGGGGTATTGCTTAATGACGAAATGGATGATTTTGTCAGTAAAACCGGTGCTATGAATGGTTATGGTTTGACAGGTAGTTTTGCAAATGCCATTGAACCCGAAAAACGGATGCTTTCCAGTATGACACCTACATTTATTGAAGGTGAAAAGCGGATTGCTGTATTAGGTTCACCGGGTGGTAGTCGAATTATTTCAATGGTTTTATTAGCAGTATTAGATTTCTCAAAAGGATATGGTCCTGAGTTCTGGGTTAACTCACCACGGTTTCATCATCAATATATGCCGGATGTGATTCAATATGAGAAAGGTGGGATGACTAATGATGAAATTAAGGCTTTATCATTATTAGGGCATCAATTAAAAGAAGTGCCTTACCGTTATGGCAATATGCAAGCAGTTCAATTGAATAAAAAGACTAAACAATTATCGGCAGCTTCCGATCCAAGAGGGGAAGGTTTAGCATTAGTACGCTAAACATATCAGGCATGAGGAATAGTTTTGTAGATGTGTGGTATGGCGATATTTTGACTGAAGAAGTGGAGCAGAAGAAATGCTGGGAGATGCTTAATGAAGGTGAGCGCGAAAAAGCGATGACATTTCTACGGCCTGAATTGCAGCAAAAATATATAAAAACACGAGGTATTTTAAGAAAGGTACTCTCTTCATATTTGAATATAGAGCCGCAACAAATACAAATTAAGGTGGGACAATACGGTAAGCCTTATCTGGATGAATACCCATTCCACTTTAATTTATCACACAGTAAGAATAAGTTTGTTATCGCGGTGAGTAATTGTAGTGAAGTGGGCGTTGATATTGAAGAAGCTAGAAAACGTACGAACCTGGCAGGGCTTGTTGGTAAATGTTTTTCACAACAAGAGCAATTATTTTGGCATTCCTTATCTGAGCAGCAAAAAATACCGGTGTTTTATTGTTTTTGGGTTAGAAAAGAAGCCTTTGTTAAAGCGGTGGGGCGAGGAATTGCCTTGGGCTTGGAGCAATGTGTTGTTAATCCTGATAACGTAAATGCATTTGTGTCACTTCCCAAGTGTTATAACAATGCATCTGATTGGACAATCGTGGATGTTGCAATAGCAGAAAATATTTTTTGCGCGCTAGTAAGTAAAACAACTAACTATGAATATAAACAAGTGCATTTAACATGAAAAAATTGCTTGTAGTGATGTTGTGTTTTATTTTGTTTGCTTGTGCAACACCTGCGCAACGATTTGATCAAGCGGCATTGGAAATAGGCTTTAATTCGCAGTTTATTGGTTCAAAACAATTTCAACATAAAATATATCAAGCCAAAGGATTAGATAAAGGTGATGTATTACATGTTTACCTTGATGGTGATGGTACGCCGTGGGTAAGAAATAGGTGGATAGCTGAAGACCCGACAGCTAGAAACCCATTAATATTAGATTTAATGGGATTAGATAAAACGCCTGCTATCTTGTTAGGAAGGCCTTGTTACTATGGATTAAGCCCTATGGGTGCTTGTGATAATAAATATTGGACATCACATAGGTATTCCAAGGCAGTTGTAGATAGCATGGTTTTAGTTTTGAATAAATGGTTAAGACAGAGGAATTATAAACAGGTTGTGTTGATTGGTTACAGTGGTGGTGGGAGTATTGCCATGTTAATGGCAGACAGGGTTCAGGGAGTAACAAAAGTGGCTACAGTGGCGGCTAATTTAAATGTAGCAGCCTGGAGTAACTATCATGGTTATTTAATGTTAAAGGGATCATTAAATCCTGCTGTTGATGCAGAAACACCTCCTGAAATTAAACAAGTTCATATTGCGGGTCAGGATGATGATGTTGTCCCCGCATTTATTATCAGTGACTATGCAAAAAATCAAAAAAATGCAAGCTATTACGAAATAGAAAAGCAAGATCATGCTTGTTGTTGGGAAGATGTTTGGTTTGATTTGTTAACGGTAATAGACAATGAATAAATTAAGTTTTAGAGGAAATGGAATGAGGCAATACTTACTTATTTTGTTAATGTTTTCTTTATCGGCTAATGCCTATGCGGAAGAGCAATATAAAAAGTTTGGGCTCGGAAAAGTTGTATTTGTTAAGCAGGATTTGACTATAGATGTTGAAGTCGCAACGACTAAAATGCAAAGAACTATTGGATTAATGTTTCGGGAACAATTGAGAGTAAATAGCGGAATGTTGTTTGATTTTGAGAAAGAGGCGATACAGCGAGTCTGGATGCGAAATACCTTGATTCCGCTGGATGTCATATTTATTTCAGAAAAGGGCGTGGTTGTTTCTATATTGAAAAACCGGCTGCCTTGTACTAAAGAGCCTTGTGTGATTTATGAATCGATAGAAAAAGCTAGGTATATGTTGGAGATAGATGCTGGAATGGCTGTAAGAAACAAAGTGGACGTAGGTCAAGAGGTGATGTTTTTTTTGTAATGTGATTGCTTTCTTATTTTTCTTGTCACAGGTTTAGTCTGAAAACTGCAGCCCGTATTTTACGTCGTTTCATACGGGCTTGATTAATAAAATGCTATCTTACCCATAGGTAAAAACAAACAGCCTTTTTATTGCAGTTCTTATTGTCAGATTTCTTCGTATAGCGCCAAGTATTGTTCTGCGCTGTTTTGCCAGGAAAAGTCCTTCTCCATGGCGGTTGTTTGGATTTTCTTCCAAGTTTTTTTATCGTTATATAGAAGCAGGGCTCTTTTTATAGCTTCCAGCAAAGCGCCTGCGCTTGCTTGTTTGAAAGAAATGCCCGAAGCCGTGCCGTTTGCGATGCTTTTAGGTAATGCATCTTCAATGGTGTCTGCTAGTCCGCCTGTTGCTCTAACAATGGGTATGGTGCCGTAACGCTGGCTGTACATTTGGTTTAAACCACAAGGTTCAAAGCGGGATGGCATAAGGAATATATCAACACCTGCTTCAATTTGATGAGCTAATGCTTCATTGTAGCCAATGGTTACGGAGATTTGTTTTGGATATAAGCGAGAATAATTTAACAGTTTTTGCTCGACACTTTTGTCGCCACTGCCGAGCAGAACAAGTTGTAATGGCATTTCAACCATTTCGCTCAAACATTCAATAAGCAGGTCGACGCCTTTCTGGTCAACTAAGCGACTAATTAGGCCAAACAAGGGGATTGACTTGTTAACAGGAAGGGAAGAGCGAGCTTGGAGAGCCGTTTTGTTATTGATTTTTTTTGCAAGTGAACTGGTGGTGTATGGCTCGCTAATATAGTTATCCGTTTCTGGGTTCCATTGGTCAAGATCCATACCATTGATGATGCCACTGAGGATTTCATGTTTATGGCTTAATAAGCCTTCTAGACCATAACCATATTCAGGTGTTTGTATTTCTAATGCATAAGTTGGGCTAACGGTTGTAATGCGGTCAGCATAAGATAAGCCGCTTTTTAAACAAGAAAGCATTTTATGGTACTCAACACCATTAGGGTGCCAAAGTTCCTTTGGTAGATTAAGAAAATCAAATACTTCTTGAGTGAATGCGCCTTGGTATGCCATGTTATGAATAGTAAACACGGAAGACGGCTTGTTACTTTCTATGGATAGTAAGGCTGGAATCAAACCTGTTTGCCAGTCGTTACAATGAACAACATCGGCCCGCCAATCCAAGTGGGCTCTATTCATTGCAACTTCAACGGCGACGCGACTGAATAATGTAAAACGATCGGCAATATTATCCCAAGGATTGCCTGACTCATCGACATATGGGTTGCCAGGAACGTCAAACATGGTCGGGCAGTCAACTAACCAGGCAATAACATCACTGTCGGGTAGTTTTGTCTCAAGAATATTGGCATCTTGGTTATTAACCCGAACAGTGCTTATAAAACGAACCTCTTCAGTCAGTTTTATCGATTGGTATTTAGGTAGAATTACTCGAATATCTTGAGATAATTCTTTTAACGCACGAGGTAGGCTTCCGGCAACATCAGCCAAGCCACCTGTTTTTATTAACGGGTGGACTTCGCTACTTGCAAATAGTATTTTTTTCATAATTTCAATACGATGCCAGCTAGAGGAGGAAGGGTGATATTAACCGAGTGTGGTAAATTCATCCAAGGTGTGGGTTCAGAAGGAACGCTACCATTCCCCGTATTACTGCCATCATAGAAGCTGGAGTCTGAATTAAATATTTCTGTATAGTTGCCTTCAGCAGGAACACCTATGCGATAATTTTCTCTCACTAAAGGCGTAAAGTTCAGGATAACTATTAACTCTTCTTCGGCTGTTTTACGACGATAGCTGATGATTGAATGATTAACATCATGACAGTCTATCCATTCAAAGCCTTCGTGTTCGAAATCATGCTGGAATAGAGCTGGGTGGCTGGTATAAACTTTATTTAAATCTTTGACCAGTGTTTTCATGCCATTGTGGTTTGGATAATCTAAAACATGCCACTCTAAGCCTTGGTCAAAATTCCATTCGGTACCTTGAGCAAATTCGCAGCCCATAAATAACAATTTTTTACCAGGGTAGGTAAACATAAAGGTATAAAGCAGGCGTAAATTGGCAAAGCGTTGCCATTCATCACCAGGCATTTTGTTCAGCATTGAGCCTTTACCATGTACTACTTCGTCATGAGAGAAGGGCAGTACAAAATTTTCTGAGAAAGCGTAAAGCATGCCAAAGGTTAGGTTGTCATGGTGGTGCATTCTATGAACGGGATCATGCTGCATGTAGCTTAGCATGTCATGCATCCAGCCCATATTCCATTTCATGGTAAAGCCGAGTCCACCTGTCCAGGTTGGGCGTGTGACTTGTGGCCATGAGGTTGATTCTTCTGCAATAACAACGGTTCCTGGATGTTGTTCGTGTGTAATGGTATTCATGTGGCGCATGAAGTCTATTGCTTCAAGGTTTTCATTGCCACCATACATATTGGGAACCCAGTCATCCTCTTCGCGAGAATAATCCAGATATAGCATTGATGCCACTGCATCGACTCGAAGTCCGTCTAAATGAAATTCTTCTAGCCAGAAATTTGCACTGGCGAGTAAAAAGTTTTTAACTTCATTGCGGCTGTAGTTATAGATTAATGTGCCCCAGTCACGATGTTCACCTTTTCGAGGGTCTTCGTGCTCATAAAGTGCTGTGCCATCAAATTGAGACAGAGCAAACGCATCTTTAGGAAAGTGAGCAGGAACCCAGTCAAGAATAATACCGATATTATTTTGGTGGCAGACATCAACAAAATAACGGAAATCATCAGGGCTGCCATGGCGACTTGTGGGTGCAAAATAGCCTGTGGTTTGATATCCCCATGACATATCCAGAGGATGCTCTGTAATAGGGAGTAATTCAATATGAGTAAAGCCCATTTCGTTAACGTAATCAACTAATTCAACAGCTAGTTGTCTGTAGTTCATGAAATTGCCTTCATGATCACGTCGCCATGAACCAATATGAACTTCGTAAATGGACATGGCTTCATGCATCCAGTCATGTTCTTTTCGGTGATCCATCCATGAGCTGTCTTGCCATTTATAATTGTCTTCGTTTACGACAATAGATGCAGTTTGTGGACGAAATTCAAACTGTTGGGCGTAAGGATCTGTTTTTACGCTAATTTGGTCAGTTTGGCTGTTTAAAATTTCAAATTTATAGTGGCAGCCGGCATTAAGTCCGGGAATAAATATTTCCCAAATGCCACTGCTCAAGCTACGCATAGGATTAATACGACCATCCCAGCGATTGAAATCACCAATAACACTGACACGTTGGGCATTAGGTGCCCACACTGCAAAGCTAACGCCCTTGATATCATCAATAGTGTGTATATGGGAGCCTAGTTTTTTATAAATATGCCAATGATTACCAGAGGAAAATAAGTGTTGGTCAAACTCAGGGAGGACGGAGCCAAAGTCATAAGGGTCGTAAGATAATGATTTATTACCCTCTTTATCTACTTGCGCCAGTTGATAGTGCTGGGGAATATTATCTTGTGTTGTCTGATAGGTGAAAAAATCAGAGTCAGGTACTCTTGTAAATTCCGGTCCTTTGGCGCCAAGATTAACCGTTTCTGCGTAGGGTGCGTATACGGTGATTGTGGTGTTACTGGCATTGGTATGACGACCCAAAATCGAAAAAGCATCATGATGTCTTGCATTATTAATGCGAATTAAATCATCTGTTAGTTCAGGGGGTGGAGTTAAATCAGTAGCAGTTTGACCTATTTTGACTTTTTTGTTCACTTTGCAATGCCCCATTGTTGTGGATTGTAGTAGAATAGCTTCACGCGAATATTAACAAATTTACGGCTTAAAAGATTAAAAAAAATTGAGATATGTATTAGCAGGCTGATTTGTAAATTGTTTTTCATGTAAAAACAATAAGATACCAAGGCCCTTTCTAAAAATAATAAATGAGGATAAATAATGGCGGATTCTAATAATCAACACCATGAACGATTTGTTAGCCAATTAACACGAAATACAGTTGCTATGATTTTAGCAGGTGGACGTGGTACACGATTGCATCAGATGACGGATTGGCGTGCCAAGCCGGCAGTTCCCTTTGGTGGTAAATTTAGAATTATTGATTTTCCATTATCTAATTGTATTAACTCTGGCGTTAGAAAAATAGGCATTCTGACTCAATACAAAGCTGATGCTTTGATTAAACATGTTCAGCAAGGCTGGGGATTTTTAAGAGGTGAATTTGGCGAGTTTGTTAATTTAATGCCCGCACAGCAAACTGCGCAAGGCGGTGGCTGGTATGAAGGAACTGCTGATGCTATTTATCAGAGTATTGATATGCTTCGTCGTGAGAATTCTGAGTATGTGTTAATCCTTGCAGGGGATCATATTTACAAAATGGATTATGGTTCGATGTTAGCAGATCATGTAGAGAAGGGCGCTGACTTAACCATTGGTTGTCTGGAAGTTTCATTGGATGAAGCAAAAGAATTCGGTGTTATGCATGTTAATGAAGACAGACAAGTGCAAGCTTTTGTTGAAAAACCAGCAAATCCACCGGCTATTCCAGGTCGTTCTGATGTGGCTTTGGCATCTATGGGGATTTATGTTTTTAATACACAATTTCTTATTGATCAGTTAATCAAAGATGCTCAGGTGACTGGATCAACGCGAGATTTTGGACATGATATTATTCCATCAGTGATTGATGATCATGTGGTTAATGCCTACCCATTTTTAAACTTGCAAGGCGAACAAAGTTACTGGCGTGATGTAGGTACATTAGATGCTTACTGGTCTGCTAATATGGAATTGATTGGTGTCAACCCTGACTTAAACTTATATGATAGAACCTGGCCAATTTGGACTTACCAGGCACAGAATCCACCTGCAAAATTTATTTTTGATGATGAAGATAGACGTGGGCAGGCATTGGATTCAATGATATCTGGAGGCTGTATCATTTCTGGTGCTACGGTGAAGCATTCGATGGTGTTTTCTGATGTTAGAGTTAATTCTTATTCGATTGTCGAAGACTCTGTTGTGTTGCCAGAAGTAATTATCGGCAGGAACTGTCGAATTACTAAAGCTATTATTGAAAAAGGCTGTCATATACCAGAAGGGACTATTATTGGTGAAGATCGTGCCGAAGATGAAAAAAGATTTCAAGTGAGTTCAGGGGGTATTGTTCTTGTTACGCCTGAAATGCTCGGACAGCAGAGGCATCACATTATATAAAATTGGTAGATAAAGGGTGTCATTTTTTGGCACCCTGAATTGTAAAAAGTAAAAAGTAAAAAGTAAGGCATAAGATGAGTCATCTTGCGAAATGCCAATAAAGTAAATCAATTGTTTGTTATTCCAGAAGTTGTATGCTGAGTTGTAACAACCGTTTTATTCAATCAAATCAAAGTTACGTCTTTCTGTAAAAATGAGCAAACCATTAGACCGCCGTAGAGCGGGTGTCTTACTTCATATTTCATCGTTACCTAATTGTCATGGCAGTGGAGATTTTGGCCAAGAAGCCTATAATTTTGTCAATTTCCTACATGATTGCGGAGTGACTGTTTGGCAAACATTGCCGTTAGGGATGCCCCATGGAGATGGTTCGCCTTACCAGTGTTTATCTGCACATGCGGGTAATCCAGCATTTATTAGTATCAAATGGCTAGAAGATAAAGGTTGGCTTCAGTCAACTGATGGTTGCGGTGAGTGTCATGCGGGCGATGCATTTGCCAAAAGCTGTTTAATAAGCAAAGCGTTTTGTGATTTTAAATCGTTAGCAAATAAAGAAGATAAAAATGATTTTTCTCAGTTTTGTCAGGATAAAGCCAGCTGGTTAGATGACTTCGCCTTATTCTATGCTTTGAGGCAAGAGTTTGCGAATCAGTGTTGGAATCAGTGGCCTGAGCCATTAAAAAACAGAAAGCCTGATGCAATTAAGCAGGCACATCATCGATTAAGCTCTTTAGTTGAAAGTGTAAAGTTTGAGCAGTTTGTTTTTTTCAAGCAATGGCTTGAGCTAAAACATTATGCTAAAGAAAAAGGTGTGCTGTTATTTGGTGATATTCCTATTTTTGTTTCCTATGACAGTTCTGATGTCTGGGCCAATAGAGCTGTTTTTAAACTGGATAAAGCGGGCGAAATGTCTGTTGTTGCAGGTGTTCCGCCGGATTATTTCTCGGAAACAGGTCAGCGTTGGGGAAATCCGCATTATGACTGGAAATATTTAAAGAAAACAGGTTTTAAATGGTGGGTTGATAGAATAAAAACTCAGAATGAATTATTTGATATTGTAAGAATTGATCATTTTAGAGGGTTGGAGTCTGCCTGGGAGATTCCATCTGATGAAGATACGGCGATTAATGGGCAATGGGTTTTAGCACCAGGAAAAGAATTATTAAAGGCAATTGAAAAAGAGTGTAGTTCAATATCATTAGTTGCTGAAGATCTAGGGATTATTACCGCTGAGGTTGATGCCTTAAGGAATGCATTTGACTTGCCTGGTATGAAAATTTTACAGTTTGCCTTTGACGGTAGTGCTGATAATTTTTACTTACCTCATAATCATGAGGTTAATAGTGTGGTCTATACCGGCACACATGATAATGACACAACTTTAGGCTGGTTTAATAGCTTGAGTGATCATGAAAAGTACCGTATTTATGAATATTTGGGCTTTTCTAAAACATCAATGCCCTATACGCTGATTGGTACGGCTTTTGGTTCAGTGGCTAATTTAGCCATAGTACCGATGCAAGATATTTTGGAGCTGGGTTCTGAGGATAGGATGAATATTCCAGGGACGACTGAAAGAAACTGGCAGTGGCGTTTTGAGTGGGGACAGCTGGAGGGTGGTCAAGCAGATCGCTTAGCTCATTTGGTTAAGTTATTTGGTCGCTAGGCTCTGACAACTCAGCCGTGACGGTTTTATTATAAATATGTAGCCCGTATGAAACGCAGTGGAATACGGGCTACTTTCTTAGTGGCAGGCTATGCCCACTACAAAATCTTTCAATTTTGAGCTTAGTCGTTATCTTCCCGAACAATCTGTTGAGGAATAGGAAGCAAAGGTACGTTATATTCTGAAATAATTGACTGGATTTCCTTCTTGTTCGAATCAATTAGCTTTTCTAATAATTCTTTTCTTTTGTTGTCGCCATAGCGAATTCCCATGGCTATGGAGAAATCAAATTTCATTCCTGGAGTAGATTTCATTGGGATGATGTTATAAGCGTCACTAGCGTTTTGTGAGGCAATATAACCAGCCATTGGCCCCCATAGTACGACCATATCAATTTCCCCAGCTTTAAGATCTTTTTCTATTTGCATGGCAACATTGTTTTTATCATCACCTGTCATGGTTTGATAAGGAATTCCTTGGTCTAATAAACCTATTGACTGTAGCCAGGTTGTTCCTGGTCCTCTATCAAACATGGCAATTTTTAATGACTCTTCACGTTGTAAAGATAAATTAGATAATTGAGATGGTTTGGTAATGTCGTCCCAGCCACGCCCTTTAGCAATGACTAGTGCGTAAGTGGAATGGTAGTAGGGTTTGGTTGTTTTAGCGAAGTCAAAGCCCACAGGCAAGCCCATAACGACATCACACTTATATTGTTCTGTATTATCAATCTGAGACTTTAGGGTGTTACGGATAAAGCCAATCCGTTGAGGAAACCAGAAATACTCCAGTTCTTGATTTAACTGTTTAGCAAATAAGGCTGCAATTTTATTCTCAAATCCATCAAGCGCTTTGCTTGAGTAAGGAGGGTTTAGTGGATCGGCGCAGACTCTAAACTTTTCTCCGGCTGATGCGTTTAAGGAAAGGCTTATAAGGCATAAGGCAATTAGGTTGCGTTTTAAATAAGAAGGTACTTTCATTTAAGATGTTTACTGTTGTGTGGTTTAAAGCTTGCGGACTAGTATAGCGTATTTGTTGAGGTGTTTTTATTGATAGTGTTCTGACGGCATTGGTTTGATAAATAGAAGCTTGGTGCTCAGTGAGATATCAATTGGGAAATGGTTATTGGGGCGCAGTGCTTTAGCCGCATTAAAAAGGATGTAAGGGATGCGCAGAATTGAACGGGGTTAATGTAACGCAGTGTGTTTTATGACCAAGTATCTGAAAGGCAGTCAAAAAAAAGCCCCCGTCAATTTTAATTGACGGGGGCTTTTTTATCACTTAAAGATGATCGTTAGATCAGCTTATTTAGGTAGTGAAAATACAGTAAATGTACCACCTAATTTAGTGAAAGAGCTTAAGCTTCTGTATGCGCCAACAGCACCAAGACCTTCAGTGTTTGTTGCATCAGAACCATCATCAAGACCAGCAGCGATACCGATACCAGCCCAACCACCAATACCTGATAATACGCCAACATACTGCTTACCTTTGTAAGACCATGTGTTTACGTTACCGATAATGCCAGAAGGAGTTTTGAATCTGTATAACTCTTTACCAGTGTTAGCATCAACTGCTTTCAAGTAACCTTCTAATGTACCGTAGAATACTACGTCACCAGCTGTTGCAACAGAACCAGACCAAACAGAGAAAGTTTCTTTGTTAGACCATTTGATTTTACCTGTTGTAGCATCGTATGCAGTGAACTGACCTAAGTTAGTTGAATTATCTTTTTTGCCAGTCATAGCGTCGCCGCCAGCAGGCATCATAGATAATGTTGCACCAACATATGGTTGACCTGCAGTGTATGAAACTTCAAAAGGTTCATACTCCATGCATAAGTGGTTACCAGAGATGTAGAACAAGCCAGTTTTTGGAGAGAAAGAAACTGGTTGTTGGTTTTTAGCACCTAATGCAGCAGGACATACGCCAACTGTATTAACGTCTTCACCATTTTGCTCAGTACTCATTTCTGGAACAACTTGTGGGCGACCTGTGTGCATATCAACATGAGATGCCCAGTTAACTGTTTTGTCGAATTTTTCAGCAACTAACAATTCACCAGTAACACGGTCTAGAGTGTAACCAAAACCATTACGGTCAAAATGCACAATCATTTTACGCATTTTGCCTTTGATTTTTTGGTCAACTAAAACAGTTTCGTTGATACCGTCAAAATCCCACTCATCATGTGGAGTCATTTGGTAAACCCATTTAACTTCACCAGTAGAAGCGTCACGAGCCCATAAAGACATAGACCACTTGTTGTCACCAGGACGTTGAACAGGGTTCCATGTAGAAGGGTTACCAGAACCGTAGTAGATAAGGTCTAAGTCAGAGTCATAAGAATACCAACCCCAAGTAGTACCACCACCGATTTTCCATTGGTCGCCTTCCCAAGTTTTTCTACTTGAATCAGCACCAACTTTAGTGACTTTACCGTTTTCCCAAGTTGTTGTTTTGCTAGGATTGATCAAAGTATCGCCATCAGGGCCCATACTGTAACCTTTCCAGTCTAGTTGACCAGTACGGATGTTGTAAGCAGCTAAGAAACCACGAACACCAAACTCACCACCAGCAATACCAGTAATTACTTTATCTTTAACAACTAAAGGTGCTTGAGTGTTAGTCATCCCTAATTTAGGATCACCGTTTTGTACACTCCATACACGTTTACCAGTTTTAGCATCTAAAGCTGTTAATACAGTATCAGACTGTTGAAGGAAGATTTTTCCATCGCCATAAGCTAAACCACGGTTTACAGTGTCACAACACATAACAGGAATTGTTACGTCAGCGTCCATTGTAGGTGTGTATTCCCAGATAACTGATTGAGTCGCCTGATCAAGTGCGTAAACAGTATTAGGGAAAGGTGTGTGAATATAGATAACATCATCAACAACTAGTGGGCCACCTTCGTGTCCACGAAGAACACCAGTAGAGAAAGACCATGCTGGTTGCAGGTTTTTAACGTTCTTGTTAGTAATTTGATCTAATTTACTGTAACGAGTACCAGCATAGTTACCTAATGCTGTTGCCCAGTTAGCTGGGTTTTTTGTTAAGCTTTCAACGCCGCTATTTGCAGTTGAAACTGCAGGAGCAGAAAGTAGAGCAGCGACAGTTGAAGCAATCAGCAAGCTCTTTAAAGGCTTCTTCATATGTTTCCTCCAATGTAGTCTGTATAAATACAGAGTACGGTTTATGTTATTTAAGACTAATATTAGTTAGGGTGACTTTCTTTTTGGTTCTTTTTATGGTTAAGAAGAATTCAAAAGGAATGGCCACGCCAGTTGGGTAAATTGAATGATTTTGCCTTAAAAGTCAACTGTTAATACAGATTGATTTGGCAGTTAGAGTAAAGAATTCTATCGCATTAAATTAATTGCTAAAGGTAAGTGTATGAAAATTCAACATTCCTGAATTTATACAGTGTGATTTTTATTGTAATAAAGTAAATTGCTGATTAAACAGTTTTTGTAAAAAATAGATAAAGATGAAAGAGGATTAGATTTAATGCTGTTGTCTGAAGTTTTATTAATAACATTTATTTTATTGTTTTTGGCGATGATTGTTGCCAGTTTATGCCGATATATAGCGATCCCTTATACAGTTTTATTGGTTATTTTGGGTTTGCTTATTAATTTATCCACGCCTTTTATTCCTGCAAATGTTTCGGTAAGTCAATTTTATTTAACCCATGAGCTGGTATTGTTTGTTTTTTTACCTGCTTTAATTTTTGAATCAGCATTGTCAATAGATGCACGTAGCTTGTTGAATAATGTATTTCCTATTCTAGTTTTAGCTATTCCAGGAATGGTTTTATCTATGATATTAGTAGGGATAGGTTTATGGAATGTCCTAGAAATTAATTTAGCTGTTGCCTTGCTCTTTGGTGCGCTTATATCAGCAACAGACCCTGTAGCCGTAATAGCTCTATTTAAAGAGCTGGGTGTGCCAAGAAGGTTGTTGATTCTTGTTGAGGGTGAATCTTTGTTTAATGATGCAACAGCCATTGTATTGTTTAATATTTTATTAGGGTTTGTTTTAGCATCAAATTTTTCAATACAAGCTGTAATTCCAATAATTCCAGAATTTGTAAGGGTTTTTTGTGGAGGGATTTTAGTTGGAGGGCTTATTTCCTTATTAATAAGTGAATTAATGGTAAGGACTTATCATGGAAATAATAGTATTCCTATGATTTTTACTATGTGCTTGGCATATTTTAGTTTTATTGTAGCTGAACATGGTTTTCAGGTATCTGGGGTCATGTCTGTGTTAACAGCGGCTATTTGTTTAAATATGTCGGGGTTGGTTCGGCTCTCTAATGACACTTCGCATACATTACATAATACCTGGGAGTTCTTTGTATTAATTTGTAATTCTTTACTGTTTATCTTGATAGGGCTTTCTGTCGATATGATGCAATTGCTTTCCCAATGGCAGCCCGTTTTGTTTGCGGTAATTGCTGTTACCTTGGCACGTGCAGTCAGTGTTTATTTTTTTGTACCTGTAGCAACGCGTGTTTTTAATTTACCTGCTATTAGTTATGGCGAGCGACATGTTATGTGGTGGGGAGGGTTAAAAGGTGGACTGGCTATTGCAATGGTGCTGTCTATTCCCGATTCTTTAATGGAAAAGCAATTGTTGATTGAGTTAACAGTGGGCGTGGTTTTAGTTAGTTTGCTAGTTAACGCTACAACTATTAGGTTTTTGATTCGATTTTTGAAAATTGACCGTTTATCTAATAGCGAATGGGCAGAATTCCAAGAAAATAGAGAGCGAGTGAAGTTATCTGTCGATAATGTTTTGCAAAGTTTTACTAGAATGAATTTGCTGGATGCAGAGATGCAATATTCTGTTGAGGGTGCGTTTGCAAATGATTTAAAGCAAGTTCAGTTAGACTCAACTAAAGAACAGCGCCTAGAGCAAGTGCACCTAAGTGCCTTGTCTGCTGAGATGAATGAGTTAAATTATCTACATGAAATCGGGATGATTAATTACTATACTTTTTTAACTTTTCAAGAGGTGTTGAAAAAAGATGGTGAAAGAGCTATTTATTTTGATAGAGATGAAATTAGCAAAAATTTATTAAGTCATCGCAGTATTAAAGGTTATAAAAAGAATGTGTTTATAAGATTTGAGCTTTTTATTATTCGTTTTTGTGATAAATATAATTGGTTACAGGGATTTTTAAGTCAATATCAGGAAATACGTTTTGCTAATCGGATTCAGCATGATATTGCTGGTATTTTAATGGCTCATGAAGGCTTAAAGATCATTAAGGAAAATGAATTTCAGCTAGGAGTCGATAAATTAACTGAAATAAGAGAAATTTATCAAAGTAGGTTAAGACGTAGGCAGATAAGGTTAAATAATTTTAAAGCGATATATCCTGATTTTTATAAGCGTTATGAATATTTTTTATTCCAGCAAGTTGCATTAATGTATTCGCTGAAGCTTATTAATGAGGAGTATGAAGATAATAAGATAACAGCAAAAGTCTATCATCAATTGCAAGACTGTTTACAGGCAGGCTTGAAGCAATTACCTAAGGTTAAGTTGAGACTGCATTCAATTAAAGCTGATGACTGGGTTAATAATGTGCCTTTATTTGCCGGTTTACCCGATAATTATTTGAAGCATTTAGTGAATAAATCAAGATATGTACATTTTCTATCAGGTGATACGGTTTTTAACCAAAATGATCGAGGGTATTCATTATATATAGTGGTAACGGGTCGCTTAAATGTATTTAAATTAAATGCAGCTGGACTGAGTGAGCATATTGTTGAGTTACGAGAAGGTAGCTTTGTTGGTGAACATGCTTTACTTACAAATTCAAAGCGCTCAGCAACGGTAAGAGCTAAAACCTATGTAACCTTATTAAGAATACCTGCTAAAGAAGTTATTGAAATTTCTAAAGAGATACCCGAATTGCGCAATAGATTAGAGCAAGCAGAGCTAATGTAGAGTTGTTTGTTAAATAGCTTCTCTTTTAAAACCTTCTGCTGTCCAGCGTAATAGTTCTGCGGAGTCTTTTTTCCATTCAGCTAGTACAAAGCGTTGTGCGGGTTTATTGTTGATTTCAAAATCATGCAGAGCAGGGCGGTGAGTATGGCCGTGAATAAGACGCAAACAATCATGCTGTTGCATTACTTGGGTAATGGTTTGTTGGTTAACATCCATAATATCTTGAGTTTTTTTGCGTTTATGAAAAAAACTACGAAAACGATACCAGCGAGCAACAAGTAAACGCAGTAATAATGGTTTTGTTAAAACATTTTGTTTCCACTCGGTAGTACGAGATTTTTTACGAAATTCTTGATAGGGAATGTCATCGGTACAAAGTAAATCCCCATGCGTAAGCAGTGTTTTAACGCCAAATAAATCAATAACGGTATATTCATCAAGTAAAGTGATACCTGATTCATTACAAAACTGCTGCCCAAGTAAAAAATCCCTGTTTCCTTGCTGTAGATAAACCTGTGTTCCAGAGTCAGTTAATTGCTTTAACTGTTGTTTGATCTTTTTATTAGGAGGGGTGTTGTCATCATCACCCACCCAGGTGTCAAAAAAATCACCAAGAATATAAACAGCCGATGCTTTAGTTGCCTGGTTTTGAAGAAAAGAAATAAAGCGACGGGTAATTTCTGTTTTTTCGATAGAAATATGAAGGTCTGAGATAAAGATTATGTCTTGTTTCAAAATTTTTCTTTAATTGAGGGAGGGAAAGACGAAAGACGAAAGACGAAAGACGAAAGACGAAAGACGAAAGACGAAAGACGAAAGACGAAAGACGAAAGAC
>ENA-OSET01001742-OSET01001742.1-sediment-metagenome-genome-assembly--contig:-NODE-1742-length-22105-cov-8.532096_pt1 | contig 22105 bp, 27 predicted proteins | sample MGYA00237882_ERZ534229 | MGnify/ENA primary metagenome ERZ534229 (study PRJEB26408, sample SAMN06266212) | sediment metagenome | isolation source: Hudson Canyon methane seep mesocosm | place... | reverse complement strand
TAATTTAACCGCACATCCACATTTATCAATATTTTCTTTAGCGCGATGCTTTGCCTTTGGATCAATATCTACCCCGATTATGGTGTCTGGCTTAAAATATTCATCTAACATCCATAATGAATGACCGTGACCAAAGCCAATATCGAGAATTATTGGGTACTGTTCCTTTTTATGAGGTATTAATTTCCCTAGGTCGTTTATGGCTCGCCTTAAAACACTTCTAACCCATGCGTGAGTACCCAAAAACCATATACCAAAAAGAGATTCCTTAACCCAAGGTACTGCTTGAGACTTTTTACTACTCATATCTAGATTCACCAAAAAACATTCACTTCCCCATTACTCGATATAAGAATTATTACAATCGAATCACATAACTTAAATTAAGAATTAACGCATATATTTTTTCGCATACTTCCTTATCTTGTTATATGGGGTTTTATCATTTACTTCTACCAGAAACTTGATATATTTCTGTTCACCACTCTGCCCGATCGCTTTGCATAACCATGCTGCTGTATCTTGCCATTCACCACTAAGTTCAGCCTTCAGATATAATATTTTCAACTTTTCTGCTGCTAAATCAAGCAAATCAGTATCGGTCTTATTTTCATGATAAATTGCTCTTGCCGCTAATCTCTGAACAAAAAAATCATTCACATTTAACATTTTCATATAAGTCGTAACCTCTGCACTTTTCCCCTCAACCTCCAAAGTACTATCGGCAACTAATTTATTCCAGGCAATAAAGTTATTAAGATCTGCCTTCGCTTTTTTTGCATGCCTTTTTAATTTTGAGGAGGCTGCACTGTTACTTACTAGCGTGATAGTAGCGCGGTATTTCTCATTACCACTATAACCAAGCGCTCTTACCTGATAAGAAACCAAATTCAATTGTTTTTTATCTAAATTACGCTCTAAATACTGCGATTTCACTCGGTTCTCAATATCATCATACAATCGTGCATCAGTTAACCCAGACCACTGTAATCTATTTAGCATTTCTTCTTTATCATCAATGCTTGCTGTTGTTAATGTATTCAAATAATCATCGATACGATCATCATTTGTTGCAAAAGCCATAGCTGATGTATTGACAGTAAATGCTACTAGCATTGTCATTAGTTTTAATTTGTTCATTTAGTTAGTTCATCCCTATTTATGGACTGCGTTATAAATTTCATCATTTTCTTTGTCCTTTGTTAGTTTATGGCCAGCGTTTAAATATTAATGACGTATTTATCCCGCCAAAAGCGAAATTATTACTCATTACATAATCTGTTTTGATGTCTCGCCCTTCATGCATAATGAAATCGAGGTCACCACAATCTTCATCGACATTATCAAGGTTTGCCGTTGCATGAAACCAATTACTTTTCATCATTTCAATGGCTGTCCATGCTTCTAAAGCACCACAGGCTCCTAGCGTATGACCGGTAAAGCTTTTTAGTGAACTGATGGGTGTGTTCTTCCCAAATACAGCCGCTGTTGCTTGGGTTTCTGCAATATCACCTCTGTCAGTTGCTGTTCCGTGAGCACTAATATAACCGATGTCACTAGACGCTATCTGAGCATCTTTTAAAGATAGGCGTATTGCGCCTTCCATTGTTTTTGACGATGGCTGCGTAATGTGGCGACCATCCGAGTTAGTGCCAAACCCAATGACTTCTGCATGTATTACAGCACCACGAGAGCGTGCATGTTCCAGCTCTTCAAGAATTAAAGTGCCTCCGCCTTCTCCAATCACTAGACCATCACGATCTTTGTCAAAAGGTCTTGGGGTTAGGTGTTCTTCATCATTTCGTATGCTTGTGGCATACAAGGTATCAAACACCGCCGCTTCTGATGCACATAATCGCTCACAGCCACCCGCGATCATTACGGTCTGCTGGCCATGTTTAATTGCTTCATAGGCTAAACCTATACCCTGACTACCTGAAGTACAGGCACTCGACGTAGTATAAACACGACCTTGCAAGCCAAAATAAATGCCTATATTTACAGGTGAAGTATGTGCCATCATCTTAATGTAGGAGTTTGCATTTAAACCATCACATGAATGGTTCAGTAACATATTACCAAAATCAGCAATAGCATCCGTATCGCCTGCTGACGAACCATAGGCGACACCAACATCACCACTTTGCAATAGTTCAGCACCAAGTAAGCCAGCATGCTCCAAAGCTCGTTCAGTACTAAGCACTCCAAACTGTGCTACACGGCCCATACTACGCAGGTCTTTACGGCTATAGTGTGCTGGCATTTCAAAATCGACTACTGGCGCGCCTAGCCTTGTATTAATGCCATCATATTTATCCCACTCATCAATTCTGGATATTCCCGTATCCATACTTTTAAGGCGAGTCTGTATGGTTTCCCAGTCATTACCTATTGGTGAAAATCCAGCCATACCTGTCACAACTACTCTTTTCATTAATACATCCCACCATTAACAGAGATCACTTGCCTAGTAATATAGGCCGCATCTTCAGACATTAAAAAGCTGACTGTTGCAGCCACCTCTTCTACACGACCAACCCGTTGCATTGGAATCATTTTTAACGCTTCATCCATGAACACCTCTTCTGTCATCTCAGTATCAATAAGCCCAGGTGCTACACAATTCACCGTAATTTTCCGCTTAGCTAGTTCGACTGCAAGTGCTTTAGTCGCACCAATAATTCCCGCCTTCGCTGCACTGTAATTAACTTGACCTCGGTTACCCATTTCACCCGAAACAGATGATATCGTCACAATACGACTTGGTTTTCGACGTCGAATCATAGGCATCATTATCGGATGCAATACGTTATAAAAACCATCTAGATTTGTTCTTAAAACAAGATCCCACTCATCCCCTGGAATCGCTGGGAACGCATTATCTCTTGTCACTCCTGCATTACAAACCACGCCATAATAAGCCCCGAATTCTTCTATATCGGCCTCAAGCATAATTCTACTTTTCTCTCGATCAGAAATATCAAACTGTAATACACGAGCTTGTTGTCCCATCGCTTCTATCTGAGCGACCACGTTCTCAGCTTGTTCAATATTACTACGACAATGCAGCACTAAATCATAACCTTCTTTAGCTAGACGTAAGGCAATGGCTTTGCCAATACCCCGACTAGATCCGGTCACTAAAACGGTCCCATTCATTAAAAATTATCCTCTAAAAATTGTTTTGCATCATCCGGTTGAAATACATTCAATCTCGCAGAGGCTTCTACCTCATCACTAATTAAAATACATTGAAATACATTAAGTCCATTTTCAGCCTGCATTTCAAGCTGAACCTTTAATATCAATGTAGCGCCGATAGGAAAAAAATCTGTTGAACAAAGGTATTTCCGTACACCCAGTAGAAAACCAAGCTTCGGTTCCCCCCCATCTTTCCGCTCTTGTAAACCAGCATAGGCAGCCACAGCTTGTGCTAAATATTCTATGCCTACTAGTGCAGGAACACCTTGTTCCTCGACAAACATTGAATCCGCTGTAATATTAACCTTGGCATGTAACCAGTCATCACCATAACTTACAATGTCATCTAACAAACTCATACTGCCTGAGTGCGGCACTAATTCTTCTACGCTAAATGTAGTATTCATTATATTCGCCCTAACAATAAGGAAATATTGTTACCGCCAAATGCAAAAGAGTTACTGACTGCATAACGTATTGGACTGTCTAAGATATCATCTTGTGTCACTAAATTAATCTTCGGAAGTTCCGGATCTTGATCGCCATCCCAAATATGGACTGGAAGTAAAGGTGCATCCTCACTATTCTGAAGCATCAACCAACAAATAGCCGCTTCTACGGCACCTGCCGCACCCAATGTATGCCCCGTAGATGGCTTAGTTGAACTGCATAATGTATTAGGTCCAAATACCTGACTCATTGCCAATGATTCCATTCGATCATTCAATGCGGTTGCCGTCCCATGTAAATTTACATAAGACACTTCTTCAGGCATAACGCTGGCATCATTTAATGCCGCAGTCATACATCTTATCGCGCCATTACCTGTAGGATCAGGTGCTGAAATATGATGGGCGTCACTGCCTTCTCCCACCCCTACCAATTCAACACCTTTTTCTTCCGCCGTCACTAAAAACAAAGCAGCGCCTTCACCAATATTTATACCGCTTCTATTTTTACTGAATGGGTTGCAAACGCTAGCGCTTACCGCTTGAAGTGAGGAAAACCCCTGAACCGTCAATTGGCAGATCGTATCTACACCACCAGCAATAACAGCATCACAGATTCCTGTTCTAATCAAACGTCTTGCCGTCGCTAGAGCTTTTGCGCCTGATGAGCAGGCTGTTGATATGCCGTAAGCAGGGCCATGTACTTGTAGTACTTTAGCAATAAACTGTGCTGTCGCCCCCATTTCCTGCAAACCATAGTCATAGTATTCAGGTGCCTCACCTGTAGTCACCCATTCTTTGATCGCTGGTTCACTTTCTGCAATACCCGATGTGCTCGTTCCTATAATCACTCCTACACGATGAGCACCAAATTGTTTTATCGCGGCAGTAATTTCTGGCTCAATTTGTTTCACAACTGCCAATGCAAACTGATTATTACGACTCTGCCATTTTTTATCTGTTAATGGTATCGCCGGTAATTCACCGTGATATAAGCCCAATGGTAAAGCCTCACCCAAACTAAAGGCATCTGTCACCGTCAAGTTTGTCTCCTGTGCGGTCAGACAGGATTTAATGGCAGCAGGTGAATCACCCGCTGCACACACTACCCCCATGGCGTTGAGGTAACATTTTTTTATTGTCATAAGCCTGTTTTCTCTAGCATTTCAATTCTTACTTGATAATCATGGAGGTAATTTTTTACCAATAGTTCGTCTGACGATAGATAATCAACACTCAGTACTTTCCTCTCAACTGTCTGCAATAATCTTTGTTCAGGCGTATCACTTAACTGCCAGCCATTACTGGGTAAATAGTGCTTATTAAGTGAATTTATAGGCCATAAAGAAAATTGAATCATGGCTAAAATATCTTCACTAGGTAATGCTATCGAAGACAAGTTATCTTGCGTCAACAGCTGCCCATCGTAATCAATAGATAAGATAGGTTGCCCCGTTGGTAAAAGTGCTCGCAATTTTAATTGTGTCTGATCTAACCTAATCACCACTATAAATTGATGCTGCTCACCCCGTGCATCCATGGTTACTTTCTGTTTTAACAATCCTGTGTACGTTCCTTCCGAAGGCGGTAATATTAGCAACTTACCTGGCACTACTGGCTGCAATAAAATACTGCCACAAGCACTCAGAAAAAAGAAGGTAAAGCCAAGTAATATTAGGCGTTTCGACATAGTTCCGCCAAGACACTTAATCGAGAAGGGGTTTTCACATAAGGATTTTTAATATCCCATGCGTAACCCGCTAAAACAGAACTTATCATGCGTGTCACTTTTTCGTTTTTCAACTTAGAGAAAACAACATCTTGAAAACGCTCGTCATACCATCCTTCGACAAACTCTTTAAAGGTATTTACACCCTGCTTCAACGGTAACACAAATTCTTGCTGCCAATCGGGCTGTTTCCCTGCCAGTTTCCTATCAACAACATCTGCAGCAAGACTGGCTGATTTAAGCGCAATGGTCACGCCAGATGAAAACACAGGATCTAAAAACTCACCGGCATTACCTAATAAGGCAAAATTATCACCATACAATGTTTCCACATCACTCGAGTAACCACTAATTGAGCGTACTGTCGTATCGAATTCAGCCTCAGCTAGCACCTCTGCTAACATACCACCTTGAGAAATCAGCGTTTTTAGACAACTCTCAGAATCACCTGGCATAGCATCTAAAAATGCTTGCGGTACAACCGCGCCAACGGAAGCGCGACCATTACTAAAGGGGATTAACCAATACCAAATCTCGTGATGTTCAGGATGTACAGTAATTAAAATTTTATCTCGGTCATATCTACTATCCGTAATATTATCTTGGATATGTGTAAAGACGGAGCTTCTTGGTAACAGCGTTGTCGACTTTTCTAAACTCAATAATCGTGGTAATACCCGACCAAAACCACTGGCGTCCAACACAAATTTTGCCGTTAGTTGATAGTCATCCTCTTGTTCATTTCTGATTGTCAACATTGCTGCATCAGAACCAGCATCATAAGCAGTTACGGTTTGACCATAGCGAATCTCTACACCTTGTTTTTCTGCTTCGTCGGCTAAAATTTTATCAAAGCGATCACGTTGCACTTGAAACGTAGTTCCCCTACCTTCGGTAAATTTATCTCTAAAATCATAATATTCATAGTCATCACCACGGGTAAATGCCGCACCATTTTTAAATTGAAACTTTGCCTTCTCAACTGCAGCCAACATACCTGCTTGTTCTAAATAATTCATACATTGCGGTAGCAGGCTTTCACCAATAGAAAATCGTGGGAAATATTCTTTTTCCAGAATGAGAACTCGATAACCTTTCTTGTTAAGTAAAGCTGCTGCTACGGCACCCGCTGGCCCCGCACCAATGACAACCACATCAAAACATCCGTGTAACAATGTCATATTTGAACTACTCCAATAGTATTATTCTTGCGCATTATAAGAGCGAGTAACAAAACAGCCACCAACCCGATTAAAACAGTTAAACCAAAATGATGTAATACAGGCGTATCACTGAGCGCCAACAAACCAAAGGCTAATAAACTTGTATAAGTAGAAAGGGATACCGCTAACCATGTATGTGAGGATTCGCCGGTTTCAGCTAAAAAGATCCCCATATCAAGTCCAATACCTAAAACGAGGATCAGTGCCATCAAGTGAAATAAATTCAAGCCCTGCTCCAAATGAACCAACAATGCCAAGGTGAATAGTGATGCCAGCAACGGTGGCAAAATAACCCGCCAGACCTGCGTTTTGTAGCGAAATACTAAAACAAGCAATACACAAAAATAAGCCATAACAATCCAGCTAGTGAATACATTACGATAATTACTCATTAAATCCGATATATTTTGCACTTGGTCGATGTACGTCACCCCCCTGTCTTTATTAGCTAACCCCATCAATTTTTGCTTAGCATCATCACTAATAATCCCCGTAAAGCGAATGATCGTCGCAGCAGCTTCACCATCGTACGTTACTATCAGGTCTTGCCACATTTCACTCTCTTGCTGCTTCAGCCAAAGCTCAGGGCTTAATTGAAACATCGTTGCCTGTTCTAGCGTAGAGCTCGCTTCCAGCAATTTCTCATTAGCAATATGAAGCTTGTCGTAAAACGAGTTTAAATGTTGCGTGTAAAGTTGCTTAATAAGTACGATGTTTTCAGTTTGTCGTTGATATGATGGTAACTGTTGAGATACAGCCTGGTAACCAAGTAACAGACCTTGTTCTTTCAAACTATCAAGAAGCGGTATGATTTGCTCTTCTTTTTGCAGACACTCTTCCAACGAATCTTCATCAATCAACAAAAACTGTGAGCTACTACTTCCTCCTAGTATTTTTTGGACTTCCTTCTCTTGCATCAACAAGCTTTCAGGGGATGTTTGTAATAGTCGTATATCATCAAGACTCTTACTACCTATAATTAGCGTTACCGAAATACCCACCATGATTAATAATAATACAATCAGTATGGGACTCCCTTCCACCCTCGGAAAATAGTGGCGAACTATATCTAACTTATTAACTGCTGTAAGCGTGCGCTGTGCGTCATTGTTAGTTAACAATGGGAACCAAAGCACAACCGTTAACCAAGAAGCTACCAAACCTACAACAGAAAATACGGCCATTTGTTGCAAACCGGGGAAAGGAGTAAAGGCTTGTGCAGCATACGCCGTAACACTCGAAAACAAGCCCAATAATAATCCCGGTAATATTTTTCGTAATACACTACCTGATGATGACGCATGCCGCTCACATAAAAAATGTAAAGCATAATCAATAGATACGCCCACTAAACCTGCACCGAAAGCAAACGTAATCAAATGCACGCGTCCAAAGACTAACATCGTCACAGCTGCCGCAGTCAAACACCCTACTACGACAGGGAACAGCATTAACACCACAGGTCTAAACTGCCTAAAAACCCATAATATCATCACTATAATACCCAATAGTGAACCGATTCCAATCGTTGATATTTCATGGCTAGCTTGTCGTGCACCTGCCTCAGCATGCAATAACATTCCTGACATACGAAGCGTAATTCCTGCTTGTTTTAAGCTCATGCTGTGAGCCGTAATTTCTCCCAATACTTTCTCTTGCACAGCAGGAGAAAATGGATCCCCGGCAAGTGTCAGCATAATCATATACGTGGGAACTTCAGTTCCAGTTACTTTTAGTAGTGAATTAGAAGCTTGAATATTTAATTCATTTTTACGCGTCAAACTCATTTCTGTAAATAGACCGAAGGGGTCATCAATTAAGCTTGTTTGGCCCATCGATAATGGGTTGTATAAACGTAATAGCGCGCGATCTTGAATTTGTTTCTGCTTGCCTGCAAGTAACAGTTCCCTACTCGCTTTATCTAAAATTGAAAAACGATAAGGATATGATTCCTGTTGAATACGTTCAATCTGTTTATCATCGATATGCCAGTCTATTTTAGAGATATCTAACAGAGTTGCCAAATCACCCGCCAGCTGACTTGTCGCTGCTCTTGCCTTGCCCTCATTATCAGCTGATAGCAGCAAAATCAACCGTTTTGAAAATCGATCAGACATCTGCTCGACAGCCATCTGAACCACAGGTTGCTGATCAGACTTCGGTAATAACGACATAATACTAGAATCAAATGTTGGCCCAGACCTAATCGCTGACACTGTCACCACTAAAGCAAAGAATAGCCAAGAAATTGCAGCTAGCACCGAAATAGTCAGGGGGTTTTTCATTGACTTAAGTTTTCAAAATGAATGGTCGTGCGATCACCATTTTTTTCGTAGAAAATAAGTTCACGTAATAACGTATCCCCTTTTAACGCTACCCGACTCATCACCTGAGTCATTGATTTATCTACGGGCAGAAGTTCAACCTGCCACTGCTCGTCCACTAAAGTACCCGACAGAGAAAAATATGTTGAAAGTGTCTCCCACTCAGCAGTTAGTACTGAAAAGAAGATGTCACTGAAAATGGCTACAGCTGGATTTGATTTAAGATCCATTTTAGCTATTTCAATGCCACCCTGAATATTGATAATACTTTGAGGTGACATCATCAAGACATTTTTAATCGGCTCTAAGGTTTCCCAACGAATAGAGCTGTCACGTTGATAACTAAAGACCCCAGAAGAAGATAGTGTTGCCTCCAATTCACTCAAATACTTTTCTTGACTAAACCCCCCCTCCAAATACTCAGGTGAAGTGACAATATTACTCAATTTCTCAACGCTAATATCTGCACTAGAAATTATTGGCCATAACAAGATGTACATCAAAAAAACAAGTCTATTCACGAGTCAGCCCCAATTTTGAATAGAGTATTTCTGGCGACTCAAATAACATTTCACCATTTTGCATGTCTACAGCAACTTGAACCGTGTAGGCCTTAGTTAAACGTTTACCCGTTTCAAAATCTTCAATTAAATAATTAATCTTAAGACGATTTTCCCATTCGACTAGCGATGCTCTAACTCGGACTTTTTGTTGGAATAATAAGGGATGAGCATAACGAATCCGCAAATCAATAACGGGCCAGCCATAGCCAGACTCTTCCATTTGAGGATAATTATAATTAATTTTATCCAATAGCACGCAACGTGCAATTTCAAGATACTTTACATAATGCCCATGCCATGCCACACGCATAACATCAACATCATGAAAAGGAACCTCTATAACTACTTCAGCTTCATGCATCATTGAATCCTTAGCCTCCATACAACCTAGACATTAATCTTCTACTCAGACTTGACTATAAAAAAGGCCAAACAAAGAGCTTGATTTGAACTGCATTAACTCATTCACCAACTCTTGTATTTTTGTTTCGGCATCAATAAACTTACTCATATTCGCACCACCGAGTGTAGAGTCATAGATGGCTTCACCATCTAAATTACCTTTGTGGAACACTTTTATTTCAGCATACGACATGTACATTGCTAGATCCCAAGTCCATCTTGCAGTATATGTCGTCGTCCATTCACAGTTTGCAGGTATTGATGATTCACTAACCATCCTATGTGGAATTTTTTTGCTCGTTAAAACCGATTTAAACTCTACCAAAAAACCCTCTCGTACTGCTGGGTTATCGACAATGCAAAGCTCTGTCTCCTTAGGGATTTCAGCCTTTTCTACAACTTGTTTAATAGAACACCCTGAAATAACAACACTCGCAGCAATAATCATTAATAACTTATTCATCATCATCCTTTTTTATTAGGCAAATATGCCTCATACGAGAAAAAAATCTATTTTCCCATTTACTATTTTATCGGTACTTAATAGCACTTTATTTTCTTTTTGTTAACTCTAAAACTCAGCCCTTGTCTCCGGACGATTCATTCTCATCATTACTATCCCAGAAAGGGAAAAAGTTAAACCATTGAAGTGGCGCTTTTATACAATAATATTCCAAGCGATTTGCATAAGATTGCACAGCGTCAGTCACTGCATCATGACGCTGCTTTCGTGGGAATTTAAGTTGTTCAGAAAATAATTCCACGTAAATATGATATTGAGCCTGTTGTTTCAAACAAAACATCAAGTAAACCGGACATTTAAGTAAACTGGCCAAAATAAAGGCACCCTGTGGCATTGGTGCTGTTTTTCCTAAAAAGCTGACATTTGAAACTCGCCTTTGACCTGTCAGCGGAGTTCTATCACCAGCAATGACGATATATTCACCCGCATCAATGCGTTCTGACAGAATCATAGCTGTAGCAGGTGACATATCCTTCACCTGTAACATTTTAATTCGAGGACTGTTATTGACCTTTTTCATCAATGAATTAAATTTTTCAGCGTGCTCAGTGTTCACCAATAAAGTGAGGTTAATATGTGGTAATTTTTGCCCGATCGCATTACATACTTCTACATTACCCAAATGAGAAATTATAATAATGCCGCCTTGCTTATTTTCGTTAACTCTATCCAAAATAGTGGCAGCCTCAAAATTCACATTATTCCTGTCAATCTTGCCCATCCACACCAAAAACTTGTCCAGCATCATTTCACCAAACATTAAAAAATGTTTAAACGATGATAAGGATGAGTGTTCTGAAGAAACAATAAAGGGCGCTAACAATTGAAGATATTGTTTTGATGCATTTCTAGCCGTTCGATTCTTTAAATAGTAATAGCCCATTACTGGCAATAAAACAATTCTAAAACCCAACCGCCCGAATAGACGATAAATCAGCAACAGGCACTTCATGCCCAATATTGTTCCTGTCTCTCCAGCCTTAGACCAATGGCTCTTCGATTTGGTCATTTATATCTCCGCCAAAGTATAGTTGGCAACCTTATAAGCATCCCAAAAAACAAACGCGCATGCATCCAAGAGATCAGAATATTATCGTGTAAAACATTAAAGTGTGACACGCCATTCACGGGATAATGAACCTTCGTTACGACATTCTTAATCTGACCTCCATGCCATGACCAGCGTACAATTATTTCTGTGTCAAAATCCATTCTATTGCCACAGCGCTCTTGTTCTAGTAGCTGAACGACACCTGCTAAAGGATAAAGACGAAAACCACACATACTATCTTTAACTTCTAACGAAAGGGTATTTATCCACACCCAAACATGTGTTAAATATCGGCTGTAATACCTAACTTTAGGTACTGATTTATCATATACAGGAAATCCTGCAATCATAGCATCAGGATTATTTTCACCGGTTCGTATGAAGGTATCTAAGTCAGATAAATCATGTTGACCATCAGCATCAACCTGAAGGGCATGACTGTATCCTTCTGCAAATAGCATTCTAAATCCAGCTTTAACAGCAGCACCTTTTCCACCATTAGTATCTAACCGTAATAATCTTACTCGTTCTGAGTATTTGTCAGCCAATGTCAATAATACATCTCGACAAGCAGCGTCACTGCCATCATCAACTAGCAGCACAGGATAAGAATATTGAAGTGCATTGTGTAAGGTATGACCAATCGCCTGCTCATGATTATAGACGGGTATCAGAATTACAGGTTTAAACAATAAATCAGTCAAAATAGAGACGCCCAGTAGAATGTAACCCTTTTTCAGATTGATATTTAAACGCTAGTGAATTATTGGTTTCATTATATTCTAAGCTTATAGTCAGCCAACTATTTGGTCCAATGATCTGTAAAAACTTAATAGCCTCTAATCGTTTAAATCGGCCGTCAACAGGTAATAACTGTCGTCCAAACTTTTCAGCCCAATAAACCTGAACAACACCTGGTAATATTGGATTGTCATCGAAATGACCATCAAAGTAGATTAGGTCAGCTGGAATATGACACTGTATAGTTGCCTTTTTATCATCAACTAGTTTGTCATTTATTTTAGGCCATTTAACAGGCTCTTTTTCAAACAAAGCACGTAAAGTTTCCATTGGTAATTTCCCCTGCGCGTTATAAGGCAGGTGTTCTATAAAGCGCCAGCGACGAGGTAAAACAACAGGTTCAAAATAGCCTATTAAACCACTTTTAATTCCCTTGATAACCGCTTTTCTTCCCACTGTTTTTAACTGATGCTCTCCAAGTTCAGTTAGTTGAATAACAACTGCCGTTTCCACTCGTTTACGGTTCAACGTAAGTGCCTTTACCTGTTCCACCCATTCATTCTCAAGCAACACGCGTTCAATTGCAGTCAATGACACTCTTTTACCTTCAACTTTAACGATGTTATCTATTCTGCCAATCAACTCAAATCCTTCATGATGATGAAACCTCACGCGATCTGGCAGGTTCAGTGGCTCATTGTCAGTAAGATAAGGGGATCCCACGATCAAGGTATTATCACTTGCAGTAGATAAATCAACTTTTGGCAATGCTTGCCACAAAGCATCATTGTCACAGTCCAGCTGTATTCGCCAAGCCATGGCACCCGTTTCCGAACTACCATATATTTCTCGAACTGTGGTATCCAACAGACGACTAACATTCACACTATCTACTCTGGCTAAAGGCGCTGACGACGATATTACATACTGACATTGAGCAGTCAGTTCATTCCAATTAACAACAGTGTTCATTCGTGCCAAATGAGACGGGCTTGAGATTAAGGAAAATATCGCATAATGTTGAGCATGATGAAAAATATCCTCTGAATATTCACTTAATAATCGAGCAAAAGGCTGGCCCGCACTAAAAGGCCACAATAGACGAAAGGTCATACCGTAAAGATGTTGGTGTGATACCGTCGCCAACACAACACAATCTTGTTGACTTGGCCACTGAGACTCTAATACATCTATCTCTCGTTCTAACTGAGCAATTGTTTTAGTGATTGGTTTAGGAACACCAGTGGAACCAGACGTATAAATTTCCAAAGCAATAAAATCTGGCTTCAACTTCTTCCACTCTTCGGTACTAGGGTCTTCAAGGCTCCTACTGGTATCATCAATGATCAAGCCTGTAGGAAAACCTCCAACAAACCCATCCACATAATTACTCAATCTTTCCACTGTACCAGCACAGTTATCGCCCGGTATACAGGCCGTTCTATCCAATTGCCATAAGGCAAATAAAATAGCGAGGAACTCAAAGGCATCAGCATGATAAACAGCCCAACGGGATCCTTCATGTTCAGATAAAACAGTAAGCCATTTTTTTACACGGTGTTTAAAATCTACCGTTGATACAGTATTAGCCATCTGCACAGCAACGACATGATCTGACTGCTCATTCAACCAATCAGATAACAGAATTAATTTTGCCATCCTAAGCTCTTAATACTCGCTGACGAAACAACCATTCACCCGCTGCTAGTGTTCCCATTAGCAGGTAAGCAATCATTCCGTTGTATAACATCCACACTTCATCCGTCGCCCACAAAGCAGTAATCGCTGCGACGGTACCATTAACTAGAAAAAAGCCAGTCCAAACCCAGGTGACTTTTCGGGTATAAATAACGGCTTTGATTGGTAAGTCAGGCTCACGGATACGTGCCAACCGCTCTACAAAGCTAACGGGAGAAAACAAACTACTAGCAAATAAAACTAAAAAGCCGAGATTCATCATCACAGGATAAAACTTTAAACCCAACTGTTCTCCCCAGATAAGCACAATGAAAGTAACACCAGTAAGTGTGGCAATCACCATATATCGTTCTGAACGGTCGCCAATAGCAATCCATCTCATGCCAAGAAGAATAAGCAATATTGGTAATAATAATTTAGCCTCATAATTCTGTAAGCCCCAATAAATCATAAAGGGATAGCATAGTGATAACGAGACAGCTACAATTTTTAACACCGGTTTAATTAACTTTCATTCAATAAGTTATAGACTTGGTCAACTATATCCTGAACAGTACGCACCGCCTTGAAATCATCGGGCATGATCTTTTTTCCCGTCAACTTTCTGAGTTCTATCACTAAATCCACAGCATCAATGCTATCTATATCTAAATCTTGATATAGATTAGCTTCCAACGTTATCAGCTCTGGAGCAGTTTCAAATAATTCTTCAAAAAGTGACACCACTTTTAGGTAAATTTCATCCTTACTTTTCATGCTCAACATTCTCTTATTTAGTTCTGAGGGAGTCTACTAATACCACCAAGGTATTGACGCTAGCAAAGTGCGAACGAGTATCTTCTGAATCCGATTTTAGTTTAATCCCATAACGTTTTTGTATCGCAAGTCCAATTTCTAACGCATCAATAGAATCAAGACCCAATCCTTCGACAAATAAAGGTTGATCGTCAATGATATCCTCAGCATCGATATCTTCTAAATCTAAACTCTCAATTATCATCTGCTTTATTTCGTTATGTAGCTCACTCATTCAATCCGACCTTATTATTAAAGTATTTTGTTAAATCCTGGGTTAATGCTCGCGCCCCTTTTGAATAATTCAAATCGTCCAAATAGGGTTTTACAGCTATATTTTCTTTTATTTTTATCTGGAAATCCATTGCTTTGTCAGGTATCTCATACCACCGATCATTTTTAGTCAGTGTGGTTGGTACGCAGGTAATTAAAACAGGTGTAATATCAACCCCCGTCCTGATAGACACATTCGCAGCACCTCTTTTAAGTTGAATTAACTGTGAGGGTGTTGTACGAGTCCCTTCCGGAAAAATTATCAGCGCATGACCTTTGTCAAAAGCATCAGCCGCTGCAACGATGACATCATCCGCATCACCATCGTTAATTATATAACCAGCAGCTTTGATCGGCCCGCGCATAAAGGGGTTACGAATCAATCCTGCCTTAACAACACAATTCGCATTAGGTACTAACGATATTAGGAAAACGACATCGAGCAAAGATGGATGATTCGCCAAAATTAGTTTGGCATTCTTCAATCGTTCTACATCGCTCACCTTGTAACTTAGAACACCTAAAAATCTCATCATCCCGATAAATAACCCGAAAGAATGGTGGATAAATTTCTGACCTCGCTGTTCTCGTAACAACTGATCTCCAGACAATAAATACAACGTAGGCACGACAACAAGTGGTATTAAAACCCCGCCGACACCAAATATAAAAAAGCTGAATGCCGTAGCAAACCAACGCCAGACATACATCAGTTTTGTAAAAACCATCAAACGATAGTCTTCTTTATTAACCAATCTTGACCATTCGATTTCATCGTTACTTCAGCAGACAATCCTGTTAGTAACTCAAGAAACATTAAGGATTCTGAATCACTCGTTTCCAAAGATTCGTTGTCTTGCTTAGAACCTAAACATTGCTCCAAGGTATAAGATGCCCCCCGAGTGCTATTCAATATCATCGCAATAGCATAAGGAAATGGAACACTTGGCGTATAACATCGATAGAGTTGAGGCAAAGGCACGTCATAAATAACACAAAGCACCCTCTCAGTCGTTTGCAATTGCCCTATGGCCTCCAATAAAGCATGTACAACCAAACCTTCCATGCTTGCAATTGCAGTCACGGCACTCGTATCTTCCCTAGCAATTGAATAAAGCCCGCTTACGGCATTATGAACGGCCAAGCTAAACCCTGTTGGCGACATGGGTTCATCACGCCCCATATCTTCTAGCAAGGAAAGCGTCAAAGCTGTATCCCCATGTCTAGAAGCGAAAACACTCGGAATAGACTCGCCCTCTTTCATTAACTTTAAGATTGCACTCACAGCGCATTTTCCAAGGGTATTAAAACGACGTCTTAATAGCGGTGGGATTTGCTTAAGGGATATTTTTCCTAATGAATCATCTAGAGGCTGTTGATTAGTTAACCAATGCTTCCAATCTTCTTGTCCTTCTATGCCTGGCGCAACTGCAGCCCACGTTTCAATTTGAAAACCCACCACTTGGTAACATTCCTTGTTTAATTTAATTGGCGCTATCGAAAGCTCAACTTACACCTCAATATTAACGAGGTTATTTATATAAATAATGAGTTTACTTACCTTGGTATTTAATGCAAATAATTTATCCTTTGAGTTAAGCTATAAGCTCAGGATATAATCCTGTCCGGTTAGATTTTTTTATTACAACAAGGACAGTAAACCGTGAAATTTATTACTCTATTATTAACCCTATCTCTGGTGTTAATTGCACCTCAAGCATATAGCCGCGACACTAAACACATGTTATCAATTCAAGATGCCTTAGCGTCTGCCAATTTCAAAGAAAAATTAGATCCAACAATCAGCCTGTACTTTGGTGAGCAGTCACATCCAAAAACAGTGAAATCTTATGGTGATTTTCCAACTAACAAAAAAACTAACGCTTTAAACAAGAGCGATGAAGCGGCTTGCCAATGGGTATTACTCTCGTCATTATTAGCACTTCAGTCTCGCGCCAAAAAAGAAGGGGGCAATGCTGTTATTAATATTGCTAGCTATTATAAAAAGAATACATTTAGCAGTAAGACTGAATATGAATGTCATGCGGGGACATTAATGTCAGGCGTTGCACTGACAGGTGAAGTTGTAAAAATTGCCGAATAGCTCTAAGTTTATAGAACCTCCCCAACTTTGGATAACCAGAGTTGGGGAGGACACTAAACTGCTCGAACAAGAAACAGTATTATTACTTAGTCAGTCAGAAAAGCGAAGGCTTGATGCCACAAAAAGCATTACTAAAAGACGAGAGTATCTTCTCAGTCGCGCACTGATGCGGCATGCATTTAGCCAACGATTCAACCTTCCTATATCTGAATGGGATTTTATTGATAAGCCTAATGCAGCACCTGTCATAACCAATCTACAAGATAAAATATTCTTTAGTTTAAGCCATAGTAAAGGATACATTTGCTTTGTCATATCACCATTTCCTGTAGGCATCGATATTGAAGCCATCAATAGTCAAAGAAATTTCTCAGCACTGGCTGATTTTTTCATGAGTGATGAAGAAAAAAATATCTTATTAAATACAACTATCAATCATGATGCTCAGGCAAAATACTTTTACCGTATATGGTGTGCTAAAGAGGCTTTTTACAAAGCGACCAACGTCCAACATAAAGCAAATAAAATAACAAAATCATCCATTCTACAAACGCTTGAAGATGATGATTGGAATATATCAGAGTTTTTAATTGACTCTTTTATGTTATCAATTATTTCTAAATACAAAGCCCCTGAACTGCTCACGAACTTATTTCACTTAAAATACCGTGAGGTTATAAAAATATAACGATTAAATTAAGCCATCCGCTTTGAAGCCTCGGTTTGAATGCTTGGTTAGACTCAACACAATGACTCAACATATTTGCTGACTAGTTCGGGCAGGAGATCCTGCGGATGATCGCCGCCAAACGTCATCCACTTACTTTTTCCAGAAATGATGGTAGTCGATATTTCTCTTCTGTCTATTGCATCAAAGACTGATCTGGTCAAGTTAAGCCGCACACTTTTCCTTTACACTTTCAAACTCAATAGGCGACATATCATTTAACGTTGTATGTAACCGTTCATAGTTATAATATTTAATGTATTTCTCAACATCCATTTGCATACTATCTCGACTTGGATGTTCAACATGCAGTTCAATTAACCGACTTTGTTTATATCTACTTTTTCTCATACTGCCACCCTAGATTATGTTACTTATCTAGAACAGTCCTAAAGTTAATAGGTAAACTCCTGATGTAACTCAACTTTACTAATTAAATACTTTTTGCTCATAAGCTTGCCTTATCCCTTCTATAGCCAGTTCTAGAAAAACAACCTCAGAGTGAGGCCCCAGCTTCACCATTTCTTTTAAACCGAACTCCGCAGGTTTGATGGTAGTTGTAGCCGTAAAACCTCGACGATACCCTCCCCAAGGATCATAGCCATGACCGACGTGTTCAACATCTAAGGTGATATTTTTTGTTACGCCATGAAGAGTAAAATCTCCTTTCAAGACAGCCTTACCCTTCCCCAGTTCTTCAAATGAAGTGGAGTTGAATGTTGCTACTGGAAACACCTTCACATCAAGATAGGCACCACTACGAAGGTGCTTGTCTCGTTTCGCATGATTCGAATCTAAACTTCTCGTATCAATTTCAACGTCGACCTTCGAAAGTGACGAATTTGACTCATCATAACTAAAACTTCCAGAAAATGTATTGAACTGCCCATGTAACCAGCTAAAACCAAGGTGTTTTGTTTTAAACTGGATGAAAGCATGGGTGCCTTTGGTGTCAATAGTATAATTCTCTGCATGTGTTAAATTTGTCGCCATCAAGCTTATGAGCCCGGCTAAAAAAACGATATACAATTTACGCATGTCACTTTCTCCTATAGATTTCATTTCATCCCCATAATGCGCTTTAGCGTTGCATCTTTATTAATGAAATGGTGTTTGAATGCCGCTAGTGCATGACCCACTGCAAGAACCATCATGATCCAAGCTACTAGCAAATGAAATTCACCAGCAATATCTTCCTGATTAGAAAATCCACTTAGGGTTGCGGGAACGCTGAACAGGTCAAAAACTTGGACTGGCTCCCCTTTAGCTGTAATAACCAAATAACCACTGACCGCAATCACTAGTAGTAAAATATTTAGCATGCTGTGCACTAAATGAGAACCAAGCTTTTCCCATCTTTTTAATGTCGGAATTGGCTGGGGGAGCGGATTAACCCAGCGCCAAATGATCCGAACAAGCAGAATAATAAGAAATAATATGCCTATTCCTTCATGTAAGGTAGGTGCTTTCTGATACCAGTCATCATAATATCCAAGCTGGGTCATCCAAAGACCCAGTGCGAAAAGACCAAAAGTCATCGCTGCAATCAGCCAATGAAGCAGGATAGTAATTAAGCCAAAATCATGTTGGCCATTTTTAATTAGCATTTCACATTCCAATGGACGCTTAATAAATTGTTAAATATACCCGTAATTATTGAAACTATACATTTCAGTAACCATATTCATACAGGCTGTGTATCACCTGCTCAATTTGAGGAAGCGTATTTTTCAGGACTACAATCTGTCTAGTAAAAGCTGTGAAGTCAATCTCACCTTTTTTCACAAAAGTTTCGGAGGTCAAAATTTCAGTAATTCTGGCTATCTCCTCTGATTTTGATAATTTGTTATTTTTCTGTTTCATGATGTTTATTGCTCTTACTATTGAGCATTATTCAACTTATTCACAAGATCGCGAATATCATCTGCATACCAAGCCTGCATTCTCACCCCTAAGCGAACTGGTTTGGGGTAAATCCCTAATTTAACCCCTTCTAGCCAACTAGATCTCCCAACAGGAATAATTGGTGGAACCCCTTGTGTTTTATCACCTATAATTTGTTTGAGTCTTAAGAATCCAGTTTCAGGAATTTTGTTCATAGTATTTCTCCGATGTAATGTAGATAAAATTCATAATCAGAATATAAGTTTCTTAATAGTTAATACTCACGTGGTTCGCACTTTTTTTAACAACCACGTGACAAGATGTTAATTATTCAGGCAGAGAGTTAACAAACAGATCCCACGCATCCATCAGCTCTCTTCTTTTTTCCAATAAATCTCCTCGCTGGTATGCTGATTCGACAGCTGAGCGTACATCATGAGCTAATGCTCGCTCACACACCTCTCTTGGAAATGATGTTTGTTCTGCAGCCCAGTCACGAAATGTTGATCGAAATCCATGGACCGTTACTGAGTCATAACCAAGGCCACTTTCATGCTCAGGTCGTTGTAATAAGGTCAGCATAGACATATTACTCAAGTGTTGTTTTACCCTAGTACCTACAAAAAGGTATGGGGTATCTACAAATACAGGTAGCTGCTCCAACACTTTCACTGCTCCAGATGAAAGTGGCACACGATGCTCTTTTTTCATTTTCATTCGACAGGCAGGCACGGTCCATACTTTATTTTCCAAGTCCATTTCCGACCACTTTGCTCCAATAACTTCTTTCGTACGAACCCCTGTAAGGATCGTGAACTCTAACGCTTTGGCTCGTATCGAGGCTTGCGCTCTAAGTGTGGTTATTAATCCACCTATCTCTTGGTAGGGTAATGCCGCATGATGTTTTACTACTTTTATCTTTGAGGGCTTAGGTAGTAACTTATCTAAATGACCTCGCCACCGTGCTGGGTTATCGGAGCTTCTATAGCCGTGAACAGTAGCCCAATCTAATATATTTTCGATCCGTTGACGTACTCGAGTTGCGGTTTCATTTTTGGTGCTCCAAATTGGTTTAATCACATTTAGCACCATAGAAACATCAATTTTATCTACTGGCGTATTTCCCATTACAGGGTATGCATACGTCTTTAGTGTGTTCTCCCACTGTTGAATGTGTTTTTTGTTTGTCCACTCAGCCTTATGGTCCGAAATAAATTGTTCAGCACATGCACTAAAGTTCAGTATTTCTTCGTTCTCAGCTTTTTTTATCTCGTCTCTTTGACGGTCACGCTCTATTTTGGGATCTATTCCTTCATTGTTAACCTTTCTCCATTTTTCAGATTCAATGCGTGCCTGCTTTAACGTAACGGTAGGATATGGTCCTAGCCCCATATCAACAGTTTTATTTTGTCGCTTATATCTAAAGACCCAACTTTTAGTTCCTGTCGCTCTAACATTGAGATATAAGCCACCTCCATCGTTCATCATTCCCTTGATCTTAGCTTTTTCTACTTGCATAGGTTTTAGCTTGTGAATCGCCACTTGGGTACTTCCTTTTAAAATCCAGACCATACTTTGGACCATACTTTTATAACAAATATTATTGAATAGGTTTAAACCTTACCAAACGATACCAACTATAAGTTAATGTTTATACAGTATATTTTAAGTATATCTAAATTTTCACAAACAGCAAGCATGGGGACTGACTCTCCGCCAATACAAACACTTAAGCCCCTGAAATATGGGGCTTTTTTGTGGGTGTCATTTTTATTTCGCCTTCATGCATACCACTTGGATTTTAATCCAAACAAGATTTTAGTACAAAGACCTCTACTCTATACCTTGGTTACCTCACGAACACCGATAATCTCTTTCTCAATAAACTCACATAACCCAATGCGCACATTCTCCAACCTAATCATGTCTGTGTCGGTTGAGTGATTTCATACCAGTCTCTCGTTCTTCTTAGTAGTATCTTACGGCATAATTAGTTAACGTTCCTAAAGCAGCCTAACGGCTAACGTCGTGTGCTGACTTTGTTCACCATTACAATATGATGCACAGGATACCAGACGAGACTAATGGATAGATTTTAACGCAAACAGGCTGATCAAAATAAAAAAGCCTCAACACGGTAAAGTGTAGATACTTCGTTAGTTTTAAACGTGGACATCTTAAATATTCAGGTTGGGAGTTTTTCGTGATTCGATTATGCATTGTCGTGCAAATATCACAACGGGCGCCAGGACAAACACCCATAAATTCAATGCATTATATATTAATCGTCGGTCTACCATCCAATGAGTCCCAGTGACTCATAGACATGTCGCCTCGCAAGCTATTCGTAACTACCCCATCCCTAGCTTAGTAGGGATAACCTAGGAATAGGTAAAGGCTTTCATTACCATCCTCTGC
>ENA-OSET01001741-OSET01001741.1-sediment-metagenome-genome-assembly--contig:-NODE-1741-length-22117-cov-3.599773_pt1 | contig 22117 bp, 21 predicted proteins | sample MGYA00237882_ERZ534229 | MGnify/ENA primary metagenome ERZ534229 (study PRJEB26408, sample SAMN06266212) | sediment metagenome | isolation source: Hudson Canyon methane seep mesocosm | place... | reverse complement strand
GAAAACCGCAGAAATAAAAATAACAAATGCGGGGCGAATTGATTATTTTGAACGCTTGGCTTTTTAGCGGCCTAAAAACTGAAGTGAATATTGTTTTTAACTAATAAGAACTGCAAAAGTTGCGATAGTTAAAAGCCAGATACTCATTTCAAGCATTCCGCTCTTTGTGTTTAAAGTATTCCGTTTGCAAGCGTTAGTTTACTAACGCCCTAGGTACAGACAAGGATACACAATAACAAAAATTTATAAGGTCTGCTCTTTGAGCATGAAAAGGTCAATTACCGGAGAGTATTGGTCTTTTCATGCGAAGTCATTTTCCCACCTCTTCTTTTTCACCCTTAAATTAAAACCCGCTATCACTATTATGCCGAATCTCTTGCTCTTCAATAGTAAGCAAGCGCTTTACAAGGTAAACTTGCCGTCTTAAAATTCTTATGCACATTTAGCTCACTTGCAAGTTGAATCAGCAAAATACATCTAAAGTGCTTATTATAATTAATCATGCCGATATAAATCATGCCTGAACTAACGCCCAATATTATTCCCAGAAACCAGCACCCTGTTTCTCGAAACTTGATCAGTCCTTCAGCTTTAAAAGTAATGCATCGTTTACACAGTAAAGGATATGAGGCATTTCTAGTAGGCGGCGGCGTACGGGATATATTACTGGGAAAACATCCCAAAGATTTTGATATATCCACTAATGCTCATCCTGAAGAAGTACATGCACTATTTAAAAACTCTCGCTTGATTGGGCGGCGTTTTAAACTTGTACATATTCTGTTTGGTCGTGAAATGATTGAAGTGGCGACATTTCGTGGTCAGGCTGATGCACAAAGCAACAAATCTGACACTCATCAATCAGAACATGGCATGCTCTTGCGTGATAATGTCTACGGTACAGTAGAAGAAGATGCTATACGGCGCGACTTTACTGTAAATGCACTTTATTACAGCGCTCAAGACTTTTGTGTTTATGATTACCTAAACGGCGTTAAAGATCTGGAAGCACGCCAGTTACGCATGATCGGCGACCCTGAAACCCGCTATCGTGAAGATCCTGTCAGAATGCTGCGAGCATTACGCTTTTCAGCAAAATTGGATTTTGATATTGAAACCAATACCAGCGCACCTATATCCGAGATGGCCCCGCTGTTAGACAACATACCTGCAGCACGTTTATTTGAAGAAGTATTAAAACTTTTTTTATCTGGCCATGCCGCCGAGATTTTCGACAAGCTGCTTCACTACCAGCTATTTGATTCACTTTTCCCTCAAATCAGCCATACCCTTAAATCAGACCCACAAGGTGCTTTTTATACACGCTTTATCATTGAAGGGCTGAAAAATACGGATAAACGAATTCGAGCTGAAAAACCTGTCACCCCTGCTTTTCTTTATGCCACCCTAATTTGGCCAGAAGTAAACCGCCAGTGGCAACAATTAAAGTCTGAAGGTGTACCTGACTTTCCAGCCTTACAGCAAGCAAGCCAACGAGCACTACAAAACCAATTAGCACATATTTCAATTCCAAAACGCTTCACGCTGATGATGAAAGAGATTTGGGAGTACCAAATAAGGCTGAACAAAACGCAAGGCAGACGCCCTTTTCAGTTAATTGAACAACCACGCTTTCGTGCCGCCTATGATTTCTTATTATTAAGAGAGCAAGCAGGCGAAGATCTAAAGGGCCTTGGCCAATGGTGGACTACATTTCAGGTTAAAAACCCTGCACCGGTCCATAAAAAACCACCCAGACGCTTTAAAAATAGCAAGCCACGTCCTAGACAGCACAAGAAGTAAACATGCTTCATCACGATACAGAAGAGGTACTAATTGGCTTAGGCAGTAACCTCGAAGGGCCAAGACAACAAGTTCTGAACGCCATTGAGGCAATTAAAGCGGTTGAAGGTATTCATTTTATTACTCACTCTTCACTATATGAAAGCTCACCTCAAGGGCCACAAGATCAAGAAAACTTCTGTAATGCTGTAATATTAGTTAGTACAAACATACCTGCCAACACCCTATTACTTAAACTACAAGGAATAGAAAATCAGTTTGGCCGTATCAAAACCCGTCACTGGGGCGAGCGGGTTATTGATTTAGACATACTATTTTATGGTCAGGATGAAATTCAAAGTGCAACACCTGAGCTTATCATTCCACACCCACATGCACTTTCACGTGATTTTGTCATCATCCCCACACTTGAAATAGCACCCCAATGGCAGCTTCCTGATAACTCATATTTGAAAGACCACCAAGCAGCCTGCTTAAACCATCAACTAGTAAAAATATGAACTTGCTTGTTTCCTATTTTACAAATGGCTATTCTAAGCTCTTTTAAGCATAGAACTTAACTTAGCCAACTCACCCTTAAGCAAGGAATTCAGCATGAGCATTACCACTTTAAGTTTGAAAAAATTGAAAGAACAAGGTCAAAAGTTCTCATGCATAACCACTTACGATGCTACTTTCTCGGCAGTTGCCTGCCAGGCGGGGATAGATGTTTTATTAATTGGTGATTCACTCGGTATGGTACTGCAAGGTCAGGATAGTACACTGCCGGTATCCATGGACGATATGATCTATCACACTAAGTGCGTGAAACAAGGGGCAACAAAACCCTTAATCATGGCAGATATGCCCTTTAACTCTATTAATACTTTAGAAAGTGCACTCGATAATGCCGGTCGACTTATGCAGGCGGGTGCTCACATTGTTAAGTTAGAGGGCGGCGAGTGGCTTGCTGAGTATATTTCGGCTCTAAGTGATCGTGGTATTCCAGTTTGTGCCCACCTTGGTTTAACCCCTCAATCAGTCAATAAGCTAGGCGGTTATCGTGTTCAGGGCAAAGAAGCTGACAAAGCGAATAATATGATCAATACGGCTAAACTCTTGGAACAAGCCGGTGCTGATATGATTTTATTAGAATGTGTCCCGACTTCTTTGGCAGAGTTAATCACCAAAAAGGTGAAAGTCCCCGTTATCGGTATTGGTGCTGGTAATGTTACTGACGGACAAGTATTAGTGATGCATGATTTACTTGGAATTAGTGGTGGTCATAAACCAAAGTTCGTCAAAAATTTTATGGCTCAAGCCAATTCAATCCAGGATGCCTTTACCCAATATGATGCCGAAGTTAAAAGCGGTGAGTTCCCCTCTGCTGACTTTAGTTTCGCAGGTTAAACTTCATTGGTTAAAAAAGGAAAGCTTATGCAAATAATTCATGAAACAGCCGAACTTCGAAAGGTCATTCAGACCTTTAAACAAGCAGGTAAAACGATTGCATTTGTGCCCACCATGGGGAACCTGCATGAAGGTCATTTATCCTTAATTGATGCAGCCAAAGGGCAAGCCGATATTGTCGTTGCCAGTATTTTCGTTAACCCGATGCAATTTGGTGAAAATGAAGATTTGGATGCCTACCCGCGAACACTTGAAGCCGATGCACAAGGTTTAGCTGCACGTGGTTGTGAGATTCTATTCGCACCAAATGCAAAAGAAGTATACCCCAATGGCACACAAGTTGAGACACGCGTAGATGTGCCCGCATTAGTTGATCACCATTGTGGTGCAAGCCGTCCAGGCCATTTTATTGGTGTCGCTACAGTGGTGACTAAATTATTTAATATGGTACAGGCAGACGTCGCGATATTTGGCGAGAAAGATTTCCAGCAACTTGCCGTCATTCGAAAAATGGCTCAAGACCTTTGTATGCCTATTCGTATCATCGGTGTGCCTATTTCACGTGAACCTTCTGGTTTAGCTCGAAGCTCAAGAAATGGGTACTTAAGTGCCGAAGAAAAGGTAAAAGCAGCTAAAATTTATCAAATACTACAGCAATGTAAGCAGGCACTAGATAGCGGAGACTTCAATTTAAAGCACTTAAGTAGTGAAGCAATGGCAGAACTTGAAAGCGCAGGTTTTACAAAAGATTATTTCAACATAGCCAACCCGAATACACTCGAAGACGCGACATCTGAAGATAAAGAGTATGTTATTCTTGTCGCAGCCTGGCTTGGCACAACACGTTTAATTGATAATATATACGTAAAGCCTGCTGACAAGGCTTAGTGTTTTAATTTATGGACAAAAGATAAAATGAGACTGGACGATTCCCCATTACACCAAGCCTTAAAAGACCACGCTTCAACCATACAAAATAAGCCAATGCGAGCGTTGTTTCAGACTGATCCAAAGAGATTTGATCATTTTTCAGTTCAAGGCCCCCATATTTTTCTTGATTATTCCAAAAATTTAATCAACAGCAGCACTTTAGATTTACTGATCAAAGTCGCCGAAAATGCCCAACTCAAAGCTCAAATACAAACCTTATTTAGTGGGGGTAAATTTGAGGGGCGTTTGTTAAACCATACAGAAAACCGCTCTGTTTTACATACAGCCCTAAGACAACCCCTTGACTCAAGTCTATTGCTTGATGGGCAAGACATTATGCAAGAGGTGAAGTTATGCCGTGAGAAAATGGCTAACTTCATAACCAAGATTAAGCATAAGCAAATACTTGGCTATACAGGAAAACCACTAAGAACATTAGTCAGTATTGGTATTGGCGGCTCTTTTCTTGGCCCAAAAATGGTGACTGAAGCACTAAAACCTTACGCTCTGGAAGGGTATCAATGTCATTATCTCGCCAATATTGACGGTACAGACCTAGCTGAAATACTCGATAAAATTGATCCTGAAACCACCCTATTTTTATTACAGTCAAAATCATTTGGCACTCTGGAAACACTGGAGAATGCCAAAGAAATCAAGAAGTGGCTACTGAAGTCAGGCGTAAATGAAGCACAAATCCGCCAGCATTTTATCGCTGTCACCGCGAATAGTGCTGCCGCCATAGAGTTCGGAATTGATAGTGACCATATTTTCCCTATGTGGGACTGGGTAGGCGGTCGTTATTCTCTCTGGTCAGCGATAGGATTACCTATCGCTTTCTTATTGGGGATGAAAAATTTTGAAGCCTTATTAGCCGGCGCTTATGAAATGGATCAACACTTTTTAACTACCGACTTAAACCAGAACCTACCAGTTATCCTAGCCTTATTAGGTGTTTGGTATCAAACCTATTTTGGCGCAGATTCGCATGCTATTTTACCTTATGATCAATATTTGAAATATTTTCCAGATCACCTGCAACAGCTAGATATGGAAAGTAACGGTAAACACGTTGACCGTGATGGAAAAGAGCTAAGTTATCATAGTGGGCCCGTTATCTGGGGCGGTATTGGCTGTAACGGACAACATGCTTACCATCAGCTATTACACCAGGGTACTCGCTTAATTCCTTCGGACTTTATTATTCCTTTAAAAAGTCATCATCCTATAGGTAACCACCACAAGCACCTTTTTGCTAACTGCTTAAGTCAGTCCCAAGCTTTGATGCAGGGGAAAACCTATGAAGAAGCTTTAGCTGAGTTATTAACTAAAGGTACAAGCCAGGTAGATGCAGAAGAGTTAGCGCCTCATAAAGTGATTGAAGGCAACAAACCAAGTAATACGCTTATTCTTGAGAAAACTACACCAACCAGTATTGGTGCCTTAATTGCCTTATATGAACATAAGGTATTTGTTCAAAGTGTATTGTGGGATATCAATGCTTTTGATCAGTGGGGAGTGGAGTTGGGCAAATCACTTAGTTCTGATTTGTTTAAAGTTCTTGCTGGCGAAGATGACACACATAAGTTTGATTCTTCTACTAAAGGTTTACTGAATAAATTCAACAATATTGATTAGTGTGTTGATTACCTTTGAAGTATACAAAAGCAGGCACCTTCCCCCATGTCATTCCCGAGTTCACTTAATCGGGAATTCATTCCCTCAAGGTTCGTAGTTTAAGTCTCTTCACTCAAACATTACACGCTTTCAGAAATACGCTGTCCCGACCAAGTAAACTCTACTGGCCATAATTTTTGGGTATTGCTCTCAGACATCCTTTGCCATAAAGTTTGATATGTTTGGCCTGTTTGTATATCTACCATATTCGGCATTAATTCTGCCATGGGCCATAAAACAAAAGCATTATAATAAAGCTCAGGCCTTGGCAATTTTATATCGGAATGAACCCCATGAAGTAATCCATAAGTAATAATATCTATATCCAGTGTTCGCGCTGAAAAACGCGGGCCAGTACGTAAGCGGCCATTTTCATCTTCAATTTTTTTTACTTTCAGTGATAGTTCCTGAAGACTAACCTCTGTTTCTATACCCACCACCAAATTAAAGAAGCAATCACCCGAAAAACCCACCGGTTCACTTTCATAAACAGACGATATGTTTAAATTACCAAATAAGTTATTTAACCGATCCAGCGCAGCCGTAATATTTTTTTTACGCTCTATATTACTACCTAAACTCAGAAAGACTGTGGCCATTAACTTAACTTACCTCGTTTAATAAGCACACCTACGTTTATAGCACGTGGTACGGCTCCCGGTTTTCGAATACTTAGCTCAATATTATCTATAGAAAATTTGGCTAATAAATGCTGAGCTATTTTTTCAGCCAGTGCTTCTAGTAATTCATAATGTGCGGCGTTCACAATTGCATCAATCTCGTCGCATACGGCGGCATAATCAACCGCATGATTAATATCATCAGACTGGCAAGCTTTAGAAAAGTCACCTAATAGCTTTAAATCAAAAAGCAGGCACTGCTTGATTTTTTTTTCCCAATCAAAAACACCAATAGATGCTTCAACTTCAAAATTTTCTATTAGTACCGCATCATGTTTCATACTTTATCCAAAGGTAATAGTTCATCCATCGGCCATCTAGGTCTAACGTTAAAATCTAAACCGGCTATCTGACCTGATAGTAAGCGCTTACAACCTGTATAGGCAATCATGGCGCCATTGTCAGTGCAGAATTCAGGTCGGGCATAAAAGACGTCTGCCCCCAGCTTTTTAGTCATCTCTTCAAGAGATACCCGTAAACGAGTATTTGCACTAACACCACCTGCTATGACCAAAGTTTTCAACTTTGTCTGCTCCAAAGCCCTGCGACATTTTATACGCAATGTGTCTACCACGGCCTCTTCAAAAGCTAATGCTATTTCAGCTTTATCTTGCTCATTTAATTCACGTTCAGTACGTATTTTTTGTACCGTATTCAGGGTAAATGTTTTTAATCCACTGAAACTAAAGTCCAATCCCGGACGGTCAGTCATAGGACGAGGAAAACGGTAGGGTGTTCCATCAAATTGTGCTAAAGCCTGCTCAGCCAATTTTGCCACTCTAGGGCCACCAGGGTAATCTAAACCAAGCATTTTCGCTGCTTTATCGAAAGCTTCTCCAGCTGCATCATCTAAGGACTCGCCTAATATTTGATACTCGCCAATATCAGCAACTGAAACTAATTGAGTATGCCCCCCAGAGACCAACAAACCAAGAAAAGGAAACTCAGGTGGATGATCTTCTAGCATCGGCGCAAGCAAATGCCCTTCCATGTGATGCACACCAATGAGAGGAATATCCAAGGCCATCGCCAATGAACTGGCAACTGCTGCGCCTACCATCAATGCCCCAACTAAACCTGGCCCAGCAGTATAAGCAATGCCATCAATATCCTGACGAGTAAGATTTGCTTGTTTTAGAATGTCATCAATTAAAGGAATCGTTTTACGAACATGGTCACGAGAGGCAAGTTCGGGTACAACGCCTCCATAATCTGCATGCATATCAACTTGTGAATAAAGTGCATCGGCTAATAAGCCTTTTTCACTATGATAAAGCGCTACGCCGGTTTCATCGCAGGAGGTTTCGATCCCTAGTACAAGCATATTCAATCCAAAAACTAACTGAGGAAATTTGGACGCCAGATTAACAGAAAATTGCTAAAACAACTATTAGAGTCAATTTTAGATGACGTTAGTTAATAGACTTAAAACCCCTAATTCTTTAATAAAGGCTAGGTTAAATCAAAACTATTGAATATTTAAAATAAATTCCTGTTTCTTTAAATAGTCTTTTTCTGTTTCCAGATTCGCCATATTCAGAGGGTAGGAATCAAACCAAGCATCACTCATATCAAGTGTTACGTGATTACCATCAACCTTAATAGTAAAGTCAGTTTCTGCTGTTTTACGCGCTACTGTCAGCACGACAGCCAGACGAAATAAGACACACAGCCTTTTAAGTACTATTTTTTCAACATCGCTCATGCCCTTAAAAATTTCATCCGAGAATTTACGTCTGTGAGCTCTTACTATTGATGAAAGATGTAATTGAGTTAACTTGGTGAATCCTGGTAAGTCAGAATTAAGTACCAAATAAGCACCGTGTTTGTGGTACTGTGCATGAGAAATCGTCAAACCTACTTCAAAGATACGGCTAGCCCACTGTAAAAGTAATACATTTTGAGCACTAGCAATGCCCCATTTTTTAGCTACTTGTTGATAAATATGTAAAACAGTTTGCTCTACTCGTTCAGCACGAGGTTGATCAATACCGTAACGCAATTGCATTGAATTGATGGATCGTTCCCGAACATCTTCATGTTGAATACGACCAACCATGTCATAAAGTAAACCTTCTCTTAACGCACCCGAAGTTAAGCTCATTTCTTTAATCTTAAACACCTCAAAACAGGCATAAAGAATCGCAAAACCAGCAGGAAAAATTCCATGACGCTCTTTTTTAATGCCTAAGTCATCCAAGCAGTTAATATGCTCAAGTTTAATCATTTTTTCTTTTAGTTTTTTGAGTGCTTTAAGATCTATACGCTCACTCGCAATACCTAAATGCTCTAAAGCCTGGAAAATAGCTTTAATCGAACCAGAGGCCCCTACACTGTTTTGCCAACCAACATAAGTAAACTCATGTTTAATATTTATTAGCTCACGTGAAGCATGCTTAATCGCCTTATTAAAGGCCGATGAACTGAGCTTTCCTTGGGAAAAATAGCGCTCTCGAAAGGAAACACAACCCATGTGCAAGCTTTCAAGCGCTTTGGTTTCGAAACGTTCTCCGATAACGAGTTCGGTACTACCACCACCAATATCTATTACCAAACGGTTTCCAGTGTCATCAGCCAAAGTATGGGCAACACCTAAATAAATTAGACGCGCTTCTTCTCGACCTGAAATAATTTCTATCGGATAGCCCATGACTTTTTCAGCTTCTCGCAAAAAGGATTTCTTCTTTTTGGCTGCACGTAATGCATTGGTACCCACGATTTGTACAGTGAGTGAATCAAGCTCTCCAATTCGCTGAGCGAAACGTTCCAGGCATGCAATAGCACGAGTTTTTGCTTCTTCGGTCATTTTACCCGAATCAGTCAAACCAGCACCTAGCTGTACCTTTTCACCCAGTTTGTCGATAATTCGAAGCTCACCATGCATGGTTTTGGCCACCACCATATGAAAGCTATTTGAGCCTAAATCAATGGCAACAATGTGCTCAGGAAGCACTTGAGATGGAACTACTTCTGCTGACTTAGACATCACGTCCTTGAAATCCTCTAATAAGACTATATATTACTACTACCTGCACATTTTAAGTGATGCTTTGCATGAAGTGTAGAGCATTCACTACAGATTTATTAACCATTTTATGGAATTTACTCATGAGTGATAACATCGTCAACGTAACAGATGCTTCTTTTGATGAAGAAGTATTAAATTCAGACATTCCTGTACTAGTAGACTATTGGGCAGAATGGTGTGGCCCTTGTAAAATGATCGCCCCAGTTCTGGAAGAAATTGCGGATGACTATGCTGGAAAAATCAAAATCTGTAAATTGAACATTGACGAAAATGAACAGACCCCTCCTAAATTCAATATTCGTGGCATTCCAACTTTAATGTTATTTAAAAATGGCAACGTGGATGCAACAAAAGTAGGTGCCTTATCCAAGTCACAATTAACTGCTTTTGTAGACAGCAACCTTTAAGAGAATATTTCTTAACTATCTTTAGGACGAATGGCTTAAGCATATTCGTCCTTTTTATTACCTGAAACTTTTTCTTAAAATCAAAGTATAAATATCAAAATATGAAAATCAAAATTGATGGCGGTATTCTTGCTGGTGGTCTATCCAGGCGCATGGAAGGTAATGATAAAGGACTACAACATTATAAAGGCCAAGCAATGGCGAGTTGGGTCTACCAAGCTTTAGCCCCCCATGTTGATCATGTTTATATTAATTGCAATAAAAACCATACTAGCTATCAAACTATCAGCCCTCTCACCTGCTCTGATACCATTTCAGGCTTTCAAGGCCCTTTAGCCGGTTTAGTAAGCTTAATGTCTGCCAGTGATGCTGATTACTTTCTGGTAAGCCCTTGTGATACGCCTATGCTAAGCCAGGCATTTGGTGAAAGAATGCTGAATGAATTACATAAACAATTAGCCGAAGACCCTCAACAAGCAGTTATCATCGCTTCGAAAGACGAACATCGAGATCACCCCTTACATTTATGTATTTCTCGAAAATTCAAAAATAGCTTGGAACAAGCCATTGAAAGAGATGAGCATCGAGTAATGCAGTGGGTAAAAAACAATGGTGCTCATTGGATTGATTTTTCTCAAGAACCAGATTCAGAATGTTTTGTTAATTTTAATACCCTTGATGCTTTGAAAAAGGCTCAATAAGGGATATTGGGACTTTTAAAGACTCACCTTACATTGTCATACAGATAGTCACTGGAGCTGGTATCCACGTTTTTCAAGATAGATGCAACCCTTACGGCATTAAAGAGAATAGATTCCCGATTAAGTGACCTCGGGAATGACATTGGGATGAGTATTAAGCCTCAAAAAATACCAAACATCTAATGTTGCAAAATCTGGCTTAAAAATAACTGCAAACGATCAGTTTTAGGGTGATCAAAAAAATCATGCGGAGTGTTCTGCTCAACAATTTCACCGCCATCCATAAAGATAACCCGGTCTGCCACTTTCTTCGCAAAGCCCATTTCATGGGTCACACAAATCATCGTCATGCCTTCGTTTGCCAGTTCCACCATTACATCCAATACTTCTTTAATCATTTCAGGGTCAAGTGCCGATGTGGGTTCATCAAACAGCATAATTTCAGGCGACATACAAAGTGAGCGTGCGATCGCGACTCTCTGCTGCTGGCCACCCGATAGCTGGCCAGGAAACTTTAAAGCCTGATCTGGTATTTTAACGCGCTCCAGATATTTCATGGCAATCGCTTCCGCTTCCGCTTTTGATTTTTTCTGTACCCAAATAGGCCCAAGCGTCAGATTATCTAAAATATTTAAATGTGGAAAAAGGTTAAAATGCTGAAAAACCATGCCCACTTCTTTACGAATTGCTTCAATATTTTTTACATCATCAATCATTTCAACACCGTTCACTGTTAATGAACCTCGTTGAAACTCTTCCAGACGGTTAATACAACGGATCATGGTTGATTTACCCGAACCCGATGGACCGCAAACAACAATGCGCTCGCCTTTTTTAACGCTTAAATTAATATCCTTAAGTACATGGAAATTTCCATACCATTTATTTAAACCCTTAATGGCAATAATTTCTTTATGCTCTTTATCATTCGTACTTGCTATACCTGTATTTTCCATAACAGTTTGATTATTTGTGCTCATGATAAACCCTTAATTTTTATGACTAGTGTCTAGTTTCTTTTCAATTGATGTCGCAAGTAATGACATACTGAAGCAGCATATCCAAAAAATAAACCCAACAAATAAATAACCCTCAATCGCATGTCCTCCCAACCAGTTTGAATTACTCAGCGCAGTCATAATCACTTGCAACATTTCAGGTACCGCAATAACTAACAAAAATACTGTATTTTTAAAGACCATAACAAAAGTCGCCAATATATTCGGCATCGATACTTTTATCACTTGAGGAAAAATAATAAGTAAGGTTTTTTGCCAATAGCCTAAACCAATCGAGTCAGCAGCTTCGTACTGCCCCTTTGGTATGGCAGCAAAACCACTGCGGAAGACTTCAGCCATATAAGCAGACATGAATAACACTAGAATAATCCAAACCCGTAACAGTTTGTCGACTGAAATATCCGCCGGAAAAAATAATGGCAGCATGACAGAACCCATAAAAAACAATGCTAATATGGGCGTACCACGAAAAAATTCAATACAGGTAACACTCACAGAACGAGCAAAAGGCATATCAGACTGCCGTCCCAATGCCCATAAAAAACCAAAAGGGAAAGCAATAATAATACTAGCTGCTGCTATTAATACGTTCAGTGAAAACCCTCCCCATAAATCTGTACTCACTGGTGTGAGACCTAAGTGACTACCATTCAAAATAAGTAAACACACAAATGGCAATATCAAATAAGCAGGCACTGCGACTTTGTTACGCAAACGTGCAGGTAAAATAAATGACAAAGCAATCACCCCTGCCAAGAGCATCAAAGAAAGATTAACTCGCCATATTTCACCGTCTGGGTAGCTGCCATAAAAAATTTGCTGTGACCACGCTTTAATAAAGATCCAACAAGCACCGTCTTTGACACAATCAGCTTGTGTAGTGCCGCTCCAATTGGCTGAAAAAATTAACCAATCCAATACACCTGGTATAATAGACACCAGTGCAGAAGCAATAATGACAGTGACTGCAATATTGAACACTGAAGAAAACAGGTTTTCTCTCATCCAAGCAATCGGCCCGATTGTCGATTCAGGTGCCGGTTGAGCAGGTAAAGGTTTAAATTCTTTAGCTTGCACAAAATTCTCCTGTTAGCGTGTAGTTAGTTCTGTACGTTTATTAAAATGATTCATCACAAACGAAATAAACATATTCAGGGCAAAATAAATTGCCAGTGTCATAAACATAATTTCAACCGCTTGCCCAACTTGGTTTAAGGCAGAGCCAGCAAATACCGTGAATAATTCAGGGTAACCAATTGCGGTAGCAATAGTGGTATTTTTTACTAGGCTTTGATATTCACTATTCAACATTGGTGTAATCACACGCATCGCTTGGGGCACAATAATAAGCGACATGATTTTACTTTCTTTTAAACCAACACTTCTTGCAGCTTCGGTCTGCCCCTGTGGTACTGACTGCACCCCTGCTCTAACTGCTTCGGCAATGAATGCACCGGTATAGATCGATAGTGCCACCGCTAGTGACATTAATTCAGGAATAACCGTAATACCACCTCTGAAATTAAAACCTTTAAGTGCCGGGTAATCAAAATGAAAGGGAACTCCCGAAACTAACAAAGCTAAAAGCGGTAATAAAACAAGTACTGCAATACTTGACCACAATACAGGAAACTGCTCCCCGCTCGCATCCTGACGTTTATGTGCCCACTTCTTAATACAAAATACAGCGATAATGGCCATAACAATAGCGCCATAAACGAAACCTGAGCCGGCCTCTCCTACTAGCTGTGGCAAATATAAACCTGTCACATTCAAGAAAACCGCATCACCTATATTGATACTTTCACGTGCGATAGGAAGAGAATTAAAAACGGTATACCAAAAAATAACTTGTAAAATAACAGGGATATTTCGAAAAACTTCTACATAAATAATAGATATTGATCGGATCAAATAATTATGTGAAAAATACGCAATACCAAAAATAAAACCGAGAAGGGTCGAAAAGATAATACCAATGGCAGAAACAAGAATGGTATTTAGAATACCAATCACAAAAATTTTAAAATAACTATCGGTAGTTTCAAAAGGTAGCAATGACATCAGCACGTCAAAACCAGCCGATGAATCCAAAAAACTAAAACCACTCTTAATGCCTTGAGCAGCCATATTGTCTAGGGTATTTGAAACAATCGTGTAGAAAAAACCAACAAGAAAAATAAGCAGGAATGACTGATAAATCCAGGCACGGTACTTGGGGTTATTATAAAAAGATTTTGCGCCCGTACTACTAGGGCGTGTCTCAAGTTTTAACTGCTCAGTGGTTTTTGTAGAAAACATAAAAACTTCTTCCGGGTATCACAAACTCATGTGAAAAAAGAATGACTACAATAAAAAAGGCGGCGATTAAGCCACCCTTTTTGTTGTGAGAGATTAACGCATCGCAGGTGAGTATAAGATACCACCTTTGTTCCATTGTGCGTTCAAACCACGAGCAATTTTCATAGGAGAACCTTGACCTACATTACGCTCAAATGATTCTGAGTAGTTACCAACTTGCTTAATCACCTGATAAGCCCAATCAGCAGATAAACCCAACTTTTGGCCTAAATCACCTTCCGAACCTAACAATCTTTTTTGGCCAGGTTTACCATTTTTTCTTAGGTCAGTTGCATTGGCTGAAGTCACACCTTGAAATTCACCTTCAATTGATGCATTAACCACCCACTTAACCACATTAAACCACTCATCGTCATTCTGACGTACCACTGGGCCTAATGGTTCTTTAGAAATAACTTCGGGTAGAACGATGGCTCCTGATGGATTTTTAAGACCAATACGTAGTGAATATAGTTGTGATTGATCAGAGACTAAAAAGTCACAACGACCTGATTCAAAGCCTGCACGTGTTTGATCTGCGGTATCAAAAGTAATCGCTTTATAGTTCATTTTATTTTCACGGAAATAATCCGCAATAGCTAATTCAGTTGAAGTACCTGCTTGAATACAAGCATTTGCACCATCTAACTCTGTCGCAGACTTGACACCTAACTTGTTACTGACCATGAAACCAGCACCATCATAATAAACCACGCCAGCAAAGTTTAAGCCTAATGAGGTATCCCGCGTGTGCGTCCAGGTTGTATTTCGTGAAAGCAGATCCACTTCTCCTGACTGCAATGCAAGGAAACGTTCTTTAGCTGTTAAAGGCTTATACTGTACTTTTGAAGCATCACCTAATACTGCCGCCGCCACACCACGACAAACATCAACATCCAGACCACTCCAGTTGCCTTTTTCATCTTTTTGTGAAAAACCCGCTAAACCGGTACTGACACCACAAGCAATAACATCTTTCTTTTTAACCGCATCCAATGTAGAACCTGCAAAACTTGATTGAGCAGAAAAAGCCAAGCCAAGTGCAGCAAGTGTCATGCTTAAATTTTTAATTTTCATATCCTTATTCCCCTATTTTTAATTTTGTTTTTTTACCGTGAACAATTTTTAAAGTTCTTATTAGAAGATAACTACTACCAATAAAGTAGTACACGGTTGTTTTGAGACTAACATAGAACTTATTCAGTGTAGTACAGTCTAAGCCGAGTTTTGTCTTACTTTTTATTTATTATTTTGCTTAAGCCTGAGGTAAGTCTGTTGAATATTCATCGCATCGGTACTGGCACGATGCCTTTGCGAATCTGTTTCACAAATAATCTGCTGATAAAGTGGCGTCCATTGTTCTTTTTCTTCTTCGTTTAATAAATTCAAAATTGATTCCATTTTAAATGCCTGTTGAATTTCAGCTTCATCAAACAGCTTACCTAACCAGCTCATATCTGTTGCCCAGGCATCTGAATAAACCGTGATACCTCGAAGGTTTTCATTTAACCACTGAGCAACCCAAACAATCTCTTTACCTTTTTCATTCAAGAGTGATCGATTAATACCATGTAAACGCTCCGCTTCATCCGTCCAGTGAACCCACTGCGTAATAGGCTTTATTAGACAGCAGCCTAAAGCCTGATCAGAGGTAACAAAACCCACTTCAATCGGGTAACTCCCTCTACCAAAACCTGAAGCTTCTAAATCAATGACACAGGGTTTATATAAAGCATCTTTTGTAATTTCAGCATGACTCAAAATAATCACTCACCTGATGATTTATTTATCTATTTCACCCCTCTAAAAATCGATGACAGATTCCTACAAAGGTACGTGGTTTTTCTGCATGCAGCCAATGGCTTGCTTCAGGAATTACTTTCATTTCAGTTTTCGGAAATAGGCTTAATGTTTTTTCTTTATAATCAGCTTTAATATAATCTGATAAACCACCGGCAATAAATAATACTCTTCCAGTAAATGCTTCATTATTAGAAAGCCCTTCTAATATTTTAGAGTAATTTTTATAGATTGCTGAAAGATTCATTTTCCAATGAAACCCACCTTGTTGTTTAGGGACAAAGTTCTTTAATAAAAACTGACGAACGCCCAAGGTTTCGATATGCTGAGCTAATATTTTATCAGCTGCAGAACGTGTTTTATCTCGTTTAAAATCGATTGATAATAAACCCTCAAAAATTTCTTGGTGATGAGCTGGGTAGGTTACTGGCGCTATATCTGCCACAATTAGACTATCCACTCGTTCAGGATAATCTAACGCTATTTTCATCGCGACCTTTCCTCCCATTGAATGGCCAAGAAGGTGGACGTTCTCAAAACTATTTGTATCCATATAACGAAGTACGTCTGCTGCCATTAATTCATAAGACATAAGCTCACTATGGAAAGACTCGCCATGATTTCTTAGATCTAAAGCATGTACTTGGTAATGCTTAGATAACTCAGTGGCAATTCGTCCTAAATTATCAGAGGAGCCAAACAGACCATGCAAAAGTATCAGCACTTTACCCTGACCTTTTACGTTAGCAGCGAGCATTAAATTATTCATTTTCATTACACCGTTCACATTTATCGAATCTAAGCTATAGATTAAATGGTATATTATTTTTTATGTTCTAACCTGATTATTAATAGTTTCAATATTCGATTAGGATTTATGAATGATTTCACAGCTTCCCCCTCAGGAAAAACGTTTACAACGCCGTCTACCCGCTGCAAATTTAAAAGCTCAACTCAAATCCAAGCAAGGCCTATTTTCAAGCTGGCTCGATTTGAATGTCATCGATTTCACTCCATCAGGACTAGCTCTGAAACTTTCAAGTGAACCAGAGCTTGGTTCAAAACTTAACCTTAGACTTATTTTAGAAATGGATGCAGGAGAAATTACTGTACCTAACATTGAAGCCAAAGTCGTCAATAAGGTAAATATACTGAATGATGGGGATTGGCGTGTTGGTTTAATCTTTAGCAATCAATCCAAACAATCAAGCGAGACCGTCAAACAATTGGGACGAATTAAACAAATGCTTGAAAGGCATTCGGCAATTTCAGAGCGTATGACTAGAAAAGCTGGTTAGAACTTTTTAAGGAAGGTATCATTTTTCAGACACAATAAAGCTTGAACCAAAATCAGTATTAATTCAGGTTCAAGCACATTTGTTTTATTAAAAAATAAACGTTACTGTTTATTGAGTAACAAAATAATTATTTAACAAAAAAACATACTACTTAAGTACACTTCCAAGGCAGCACAATTTTCTTTTTCATTGGAATTATGTGGTATAAAAATTTCCATCTTTTATCTCTTAACCTCGCTAGCTATTAAAGAATAAACCTTAAAAATATAAACACTGAAAAGCAAAGCTCTACAACTCAAGCGCTGAGTAACTATAGGGGATACTTCACAGCAAAGCTTGACCTTATGTGCCATAGTCTTGACTACTTGTTGCAAGCTTAAATTGCGAGTAAATTAAACATTAAAGTTTTCTGAATCCTGATATTCAATCATTTCACGAGTCTAAATATTACTATGGCTGCTGAACGAAAAAGAAAAAATAAAACACTTTTCGTTAACTCTTCAACGGCTAAAACAATCGCCAGTTATCTTTTGTATAAAGGTCTCGAACCAAGCAAGATAGAAGCAGAGCTTGCCTGTAGTATAGAAGAACTAAGTGATGTCGAGCACCGCATTCCTATGAACCGCTATCATGCTCTTTGGACGCTTGCATTAACTTATACACAAGAGCCATCATTAGCCCTGATGCTAGGTTCTAAGCCCTATCATGATGAGATGGGGCTCGTTGGACATATTTTTTTTAATAATGACACTCTCAACTCTGCCTTGACTCAATACGAGCGTTATTACTCACTCGTTCATGAGGGAATGCATATTGAAGTCAAAACCGATGCGAAACTAGCTTACATAAACTATATCTGCGATGTAGATGAAGCCTACTCACAAGCAGATATGGAATATACATTAGCTATTTCAATGTATCGTGCCAAGCTGCATATACTTGATGGTATTGAAATAACTTACATACAATTTCAGCACCAAAAACCCGACTACCATGCACGCTATGATGAGGCATTTCCTTGCCCAGTTCGTTTTAATGGTCCCTATTGTTCTATTGCGTTTAAAAAACAGTATTTGGATTTTAAGCTACCCAAACGTAGCTCCTATTTACACCAACTGCTAACGCATCATATTGAAGCCTTGTTCAAAAAAATAAAACCAGCCGAAACGCTAACCAATAAAGTAACAACCTTGGTTGAAAAGAAATTAGCTAAGGATAATATTGACGCCGAGCATATTGCTGAAAAGTTATGTATGAGTCGACATACACTCTATCGAAAACTCAAACAGGAAGGCATTTCGTTTCACGATTTGATTGATCAGATCCGTAGGGATAAAGCTTATGTCTATTTAGATAAAAATAAACACTCATTAAGTGAAATTGCTTTTTTATTAGGTTTTTCAGAATTAAGTGCTTTTAGCCGTGCATTTAAACGCTGGACAGGTAGCTCACCGGCTAAATATATTAAACAACAAGCAGAAAATTAACCTATAAATGGAAACATACTTTTACCTCATGAAAGCCATAACCCGCTTATTACTTTTTACTGTACTGTTATTTATGTCTGCCTGTAGCACTCAACTATCTAAAGATACATCTAGCCTTACAATAGGCAGTGAAATCACTAAAGATCAGGAACTCTGTATTTACCGGAGGGTAAAAGGTATCGCTGAATTGATTGCGATTCATACTGAATACTACCAATTCAATTTTTACCCAGGGGATAATATTTTTGAAGTTAGTAAAAAATATATTAATTTTTCTGAAGAGTTAAAAATAGGGCGAGAACTAAAAGCGCTTAAGAAAGTGATGAACAATAAAATACCTAGGATGGACTGCCCGACTCTTGAGTTTGATTTAATCTATTAGTTCCTCTTTTTAGAGTCTCTTACTTGTCTTTGTTTAAGCCCCCTAGATCAAATAGTGAGTCCATTCTCTTAAATGTCGCAAGGGCTGTATCTCTCTTGAAAAAAGTGGATACCAGCTAAAGATACTACCGATATAACAAGTAACGTTACCTCTTCTCCATGCACTCTGTAGTAAAGCCCACTTACCATTAAACGCCACTCTAGTCGCTCTTCTCTTCTACCACATCAAATCATCAGGTATAACAAAATCTTTATACGGATCATCTTCCTCTAAAACATCATCTGTATTTTCTTGTTTATCCAGTAAATATACGACTATGGCTTCATCACGTTGTGCAATTTTTTCAGCAACTGCTTTCGGTACTAAATAGAATTCTTCATCTAGCTGAGTAATGGCTAATCGTCCACGTTGTAAATGTGTTTGCTGTTCATCATTTACGTACAGTTTTTTAATCACTTTATTCACTGCAAACTGAAAACCAATCTCAGCTTCTTTTCGTTCAACTTTATTAGTTTGAATCAACTGGATGATCTGGGCTTTGACTGCTTTTTTATCTTGCTCAGTTTTTTTAATACGATTTAGCTCACGATCCTTTTCTGCTTTTTCTTGCTTCTGCTTTTCGGCAAGCTCGATTTTTTGTTGCTCTTCTTTTAACAGATCATTTTTAGGTGTTTGCTTTCGCTTTTTTCGTTGTTCTTTTTGAATTTTTTTCGCTTTACTCTTATCGACTAGACCAGACCCCATCAACTGTTCTTGCAATGATTTAGCCATGACTTTTCCTTTTTCTTTAAGTTTAGTTCTGATATTAATTTTACATATCTAAGTTAATATTACATCCAGATAAAAAATAGGGCCATAAAGGCCCTATTTTTTATCTGACAAAGTGGTACTTGCTCTATACATTAAACATCAAGGTTAGCAACTTCCAATGCATTGGTCTGAATAAAGTCACGTCGAGGCTCAACTTCATCACCCATGAGTGTGGTAAATATTTGGTCTGCAGCAACTGCATCTTCAATACTTACCTGCATCATACGACGACTATCTGGATCCATCGTTGTTTCCCACAATTGATCTGGATTCATTTCACCCAAACCTTTGTAACGTTGAATCATCAAACCACGCTTTGCTTCTTTCATCAGAAAGGCAATAGCTTGTTTAAAGTCCGTTACAGGATGCTGTTTTTCACCTCGTTGAATAAAGCTACTATCACCAAATATGTCGCTAATAGATTCACCTAACTTAGATATTTTCTGGTATCCAGGTGATTCAAAGAACTCATGATTAAAGATGTAATCTGTGGATATACCATGAACAAAAACGCTTACCATAGGTAAGTATAAATCACGCTCTTCATCTTTGGTGGTTGAGAAAACGTAATTCATGCCAGTCTTGCTATCTACACCCAATAATTCCCCCATCTCAGCACTCCATTGCTCTACCGTCTCTTGCGATTTCAGAGACTCCGGTATCAAGGTTTTAACCTTAAGCATTTTTTCCAATACAAGTGCAGGATAAACTCTTGAAAGTTTAGAAATAATATTCTCAATATTACGATATTCAGCCACTAAACTTTCTAGGGCTTCACCCGAAATAGCGGGCGCTTCAGCATTAACAAACAACTGAGTGCCATCTAGAGCAGATTGAGTTAAGAACTGTTCCAAAGCAGCTTCATCTTTTAAATACTGCTCTTGTTTACCTTTTTTCACTTTATAAAGTGGTGGCATCGCAATAAAGATATGACCTCGTTCGATAATTTCTCGCATTTGACGGAAAAAGAAAGTTAGCAGCAATGTGCGAATGTGTGATCCATCCACATCCGCATCGGTCATGATAATAATGCTATGATAACGAAGTTTTTCAATATTATATTCTTCACGACCAATGCCACAACCTAATGCGGTAATTAAAGTTCCCACTTCAACAGAAGAAATCATTTTATCAAAACGGGCTTTTTCTACGTTTAATATTTTACCTTTTAGAGGGAGGATCGCCTGCGTTTTACGGTCTCGGCCTTGTTTAGCCGAGCCACCCGCAGAGTCCCCTTCCACTATGTATAGTTCAGAAAGTGCTGGATCTTTCTCCTGGCAGTCAGCAAGCTTGCCTGGCAAACCTGCAATATCCAAAGCCCCTTTACGTCGTGTCATCTCTCGCGCTTTACGTGCAGCTTCCCTGGCTCTTGCAGCATCAATCATTTTATTAACAATGAGTTTTGCTTCTTGTGGAGATTCCATTAAGTATTCAGCGAAGCTCGCATTCATTTCCTGCTCTACTGCAGTTTTCACTTCTGATGAAACCAATTTATCTTTAGTTTGCGATGAGAATTTAGGGTCTGGTACTTTAACAGAGACAATAGCAGTTAAACCTTCTCGTGCATCATCCCCTGAAGTACTCACTTTAGAATTTTTACCGAGGCCTTCTTTTTCAATATAACTATTAAGAGTACGAGTCAAAGCCGATCTAAAGCCCGCTAAGTGTGTACCACCATCACGCTGAGGAATATTATTGGTAAAGCTATAAATATTCTCTTGGAAGCCATCATTCCACTGCATGGCAACCTCAACACCTACCCCATCTTCCTCTCTAATAGATGAAAAATAGAACACTCTATTCACGGCTGTTTTATTAGTATTCAAATATTCGACGAAGGATTGCAAACCTCCATCATAATTAAAAACATCTTCCCTTCCTGATCGCTCATCCACTAATCGAATATTAACACCCGAGTTTAAGAATGCCAGTTCACGAATACGTTTTGCTAATAGATCATAGTGAAATTCAATATTTGAAAAGGTATTAGGCGATGGTTGGAAATAAACTTCAGTACCGGTTTTTTCAGTGTGACCAATAACAGCCAAAGGTTTTTCAGGTACACCCTCATGATAGACTTGCTCATGTATTTCACCCGCTCTACGGATAGTAAGCTTCAATTTACTCGACAAAGCATTTACAACCGATACACCTACACCATGCAAACCGCCTGATACTTTATAAGCATTATCATCAAACTTACCACCAGCATGTAATACCGTCATGATAACTTCTGCGGCTGAAACACCTTCCTCTTCATGGATGTCGGTTGGAATACCTCGACCATCATCTGAAACAGTAATTGATTCATCTGGATGAATAACAACTTTAATCTCTGAACAATGACCAGCTAAAGCTTCATCAAT